>Ga0209137_1000014_pt1 | contig 207234 bp, 153 predicted proteins | sample SaaInl5LU_22_DNA_FD_184642 | JGI IMG/M metagenome (GOLD analysis project Ga0209137, IMG submission 184642) | Marine microbial communities from expanding oxygen minimum zones in the Saanich Inlet - ESP_105LU_22_DNA (SPAdes) (version 2) | ecosystem: Environmental > Aquatic > Marine > Intertidal...
CTATAAAAGGTAAAACCAGATTAAGTGGTATTAAGCTTAGAAAAGTAAATTAATTTTTGTAGCTAAAAGCTTTTTTTCTTAATTAATTAATATTTTTTTTGAAAAAAAATGTTTTTTAGTTAATGAAATAGCAAAAACAGTACAGTGCAGGATACTGTAAGTTTTATTTTTTGTTTAATTGCAAATAAATAATTTAAAAATATATAAAATGAAAAAAAATTTACTTAAATTAACATTAACAGCAGCATTGCTTTTTAGTGCTGCAGCATTCCAAGCGCAAGCACTTTGGACAGTAAATGGTACGTATAAAATTTCTACTTCAGGTTTAGATACTAATCTTTACTTGACAATAAACACTTCTTCTGGTGCGCTAGAGTGGGCAGAAGAAATAGATGGAGATGCACCAACTCAAGTATGGAATGTTATAGATCACAGAACTCCAGCTTCTTCGGGTTACATGGAGATCTGGGCAACAATTCCAGGTGTAGGTGATTTTAGTTTAGCTGTAGATAAAACTACTATAGACATAGATGCTACTACAAATACGTTTGATACAAACGATAAAAACATGACACTAACAGTTGTTGCAGGTCAGCCAGTTGGTGATGAAACAAGCGAAAACTATGGTTTTGATCAGTTTCAAAGAAGAAAAACTAAAGTGAATTCAGAAGGACTAGCTGATCCAGATGGAGCTATTCCAGCAGACGGGAACAATGCATTATTTGTTAAGCCGTTAGGAGCTTCTGGAGGTTCAAGGTATGGTATAATACCAAGTGCAGCAGGAGATCCTGTAGAGTTTGATGGCGGAGGTATTGATGTAATTCAATTTCACCTTATAGAAGAAGCAGTAGCAAGTGTAAATACTTTTAATACGGAAGAATTTTCTATAACTAACCCTATTAGTAATGAGTTAACTATTAAAGGTTCTACTTCTGAAGTTAACAAAGTTGTTGTGTACTCTGTTTTAGGTAACCAAGTTTTATCGAAATCAATTAACAATAATAACGGAAATATTAATATTAACGTTAGTTCATTAGCAACAGGTTTATACATAGTAGAGTTAAACGGTGTTAGTGGTCAAAGATTAACTAAAAAGATTATAAAACAATAGTTGTTTTAATTCTCATAAATTTTTAAAATCATCCCACCTGTAAAGTGGGATGATTTTTTTTTCTAAAAAATTTTAAAGTATATGCAAAGAGTCGCGTTTAAAATGAAATTAAATAAAGGGCAAAAAGAAGAATATGCCAAACGTCATAAACAAATTTGGATCGAGCTAAAAAAGTTACTTAAAGAAAACGGTGTAAGTGAGTACTCAATTTTTTTTGACGATGAAACTCATACTCTTTTCGGTTTTCAAAAAGTAGCAGGAAATGGTGGTTCTCAAGATTTATCATCCCATGAAATAGTAAAAAAATGGTGGGATTTTATGGCGGATATTATGGAGGTAAATTCAGATAATTCTCCAGTTTCCAAGCCTTTAGAAGAAGTGTTTTATATGCCATGATTTTTGTTTTATAATTTACTTTTAGTCAGGACACTACAAGATGCTTTCAATTGGCTTCAAGTTTATCTTTACGTTAGTCAATATAATTAATTATGTGTAAAATTTCTTTGAATAAACAAGCAGTTACAATATTTATATTACTCCTTTTTAATGGTTATACTTTTGCTCAAGTAACTTTTGAAAAAGAATTTAAAATTACAGATATAGGACTTCACTTTAATGGAAGTAAAGTTACAAGTGGTGCAAAATTTAATGCTAACGATGGAAATACTAGCTCTTATGATTATTATTTTGGTAGAAATATATCTGCGCATGGTGATTGTATAAAAACATTTGGCGATTATGTTTTTATGACATGGTACAGGGGAGGAGAATCGGATCGCCATGTAATGTTAACACGCTATAACACTATTACTGGAGTTAGTGTGGATATAGAATTTCCTCATACACATACAGGTTTTCAAAATAAATATTGGATTGGTGAGTCGCATAATACTATTGCTGTTGCTATTAGTCCTAAAGATGGCACAATTCATTTGCTTTACGACATGCATGCTTATGGTAATTCTAGACCATCTGATGGTAGTTTAAGTAATGATTATTTCAGATACAGTTATACGGTTGAAAATGCAGCTTCATTATCTGATGCTGATTTTACTTTAGATAAATTCGTAAAAAACTCAAATGGAGATTACAAGCATTTAAGTTTAAATAGTAGCAGACCAGGCTATCCTAATGAAGAATACTCAAAATATGCAGCTTTAACGTATCCACAGTTTTTTACAAATGATTCTGGAGATATTTTTATGTATATGCGTGAAGGAGGTAATAATAATGGCGCTTACAAGTTTTCTAAATACGATGCAGATTCCTCCACTTGGTCAAATTTTACACATTTTAATGTTTTAAATGCTAAAAATCAGTCAGGTATCACCTACAATTGGGGATTGTATGGTAATATGAAATACGTAAACGGAAAAATAAGAATAGGTTTTCAAAGAAGATCTGCAAATAATACAGATAAATACCAATATCAAAATGGTGTGTATTATGCCTATTCTGATAATCAATCAGGCGCAGATAGTTGGAAAAATCATTCAGGAGAACCTTTTGCTTTACCACTTTATGATGCAGACAAGATAAAGGTAATGGAGCCTGGAGATTATGTAACCACAACACAAACAAGCAAAGTATATATTGTTGGTGATTTTGATTGGACAGTTACGCAAAATGACGATGTTCATATTATTAGTAAAGTAAAAGATAACGAAAACAATATCACCAAATATTTGCATACCTATAAACCTTCTGAAGCATCAGATTTTATAACATCAGAAGATTTCGAGGGAGGAACCTCTATTTACACAGCAGGAAATGATGTTTTTATTATAGGTTTAAAAAACAATAGAGTTTTTGTTCAGAAAACAGTTGGAGGTACTAATAATTTTGAAACAGTTTATCAAGCAACTTCAGGTAAAACTTTTGATCATGGAAGAGTGCATATAGCAAATGGAAAGCTTTATTATTACCTAATGGAGAAAAAAACAGGTAATGCACAACCTTTATACCTTCAAATAATAGATTTAGGTATAATTCAAGAACCTTTTCGTGTTGCTTTATCCTCTCCTTTTAATGGGGAAACTTATAATGTCGATGATACTATCACATTATCTGCAGATGCTGTGGATGAAAATGGTAGTATTTCAAAAGTTGAGTTTTATGCAAATGATGAATTAATTGGTCAAGATTTTGTAGCACCCTATTCAATAGATTGGTCTATTAAAGAGGAAGGTGTTGTTAATATTAAGGCTGTGGCATATAATGCAGATAATAATTCTGTAACTTCTAATGAAATTGCAATTAATGCTGTAGTATTCGATCCAATTGATTTAACAGATAAAATATATCGACTAAAAAATGTAGCTACAGGTAAATATTTAAAATCATCTGGTGCCAATGTTGTAGCAAGTGATTATATTGCTAACGATAATTCTTTAAATTGGAAATTTGTTGATACCAATATCGGTACTTCTGCGTATTACAACATAGATAGTGAGGTTAATGGTGTTTTAAGAGGGGCAGGTTCTGGTGTTGGAAATACTATTATTAGCACAAGTAGATCAGCACCTAATAGCGATGTAGATAAAGTGTGGACATCTTACTATATAGAATCTGAAGATGTTTATAGATTTGCGGTAAAAGATGGAAATAATTATCTGTATCATCAAGATGATAATCAATTTTATAATATTACTTCAGAGTCTAATGATGCAAGAAGTAAATGGAAGCTAGAATTATCAAGTAACGCACCACTCAGTGTACCAGACATTATAGTAAAATCAACTTCGATTAACTTATTTCCAAATCCTACAAAAGGTGAATTTACCATTGAATTTACCGGATTTAATAATGCTAAGGTTGTTATATATGACGTTTTGGGTAAATCTATTTATAGTAAAAACATAAGTAAGAATCGCATTCAAATAAATAACGATACTAAATTTAAACCAGGTATTTATTTAGTGAAAGTTATTGATGAATTCAGAAACACCTATTTTAAAAAGTTGATCATTGAATAGAAAAATAAAGCTTTTAAAAGTTTTTAGAAATTAAAAGCAACTTTTTATTAAGATTATCAAGTACAAACTAAATTCAGATGAATAAAAAAATAATCTTTAATATTTATACTGTAATTTTCGTAAACTTAGTATGCTTAAGTTTAACATGTTGTGAGCAAAATAAAAGTATTCAAAAACCAAATGAATTAACACTTTCAGAAGGTTTTAAAAACCCAACAGGTTTTTACAACCCAAAACCAACTTTTTCTTGGCAATTGCCAATTTCAGAAGAAGTAAAATCGCAATTTGCGTATCAAATTGTAGTGGCGTCTTCTAAACATTTATTGCCAAATAATCCTGATTTGTGGGATTCTAATAAACAAAAAACTTCCCAGTCTACTTTTGTAAAGTATGAAGGAGCGCATTTACAATCGCGTCAAAAAGTGTATTGGCAAGTTCGTTATTGGAATCAAGATAAAAAAGCATCAGAATGGAGTAATGCCAATTCATTTGAACTTGGTTTATTAAATAATTCGGATTGGAAAGCAAAGTGGACAGGATTAGATACTGCAAAAGATAGTATCAAAGGAGTACGTAAATTTTTAATGCACAGGCCTCAATATTTACGAAAAGGGTTTGAACTACCAAAGGATGTTGAAAAAGCTAGATTGTACATTACCTCTAAAGGTGTTTTTGATGTGCATTTAAATGGAAATGATGTTAGTAATGATGTGTTAACTCCAGGTTGGACGCCTTATAACAAACGTATAGAGACTTTAACGTATGATGTAACAGATTTATTGACATCAGGTAAAAATGCAATTACAGTAGAACTAGCTTCTGGTTGGCATTCAGGTAGAATAAGCAGAGGAAAAGCAGTTTACGAAAATTTTGCCTCACCAAAAGTTTTATGTCAATTAGAAATTATTTTAAAAGATGGTTCTAAAAAAACAATTATTTCTGATGAAACTTGGAAAGGCACAACCAATGGACCAATAAGACTGGCAAGTTTGTACGATGGTGAGATGTACGATGCAAATTTAGAAATACCAAACTGGAATACAGCAACTTTTGAAGATTCATCTTGGAAAAACACAGAAATAGAAGCCATTGCAGATAGTGTAAAATTAGAGCCAAAGCGTCACACAACAGTAAAACAGATGGTTGTTTTAGAGGATGCAGAAATAGTTTCAGCAACTAAAAAAGCAGTAGTTTTTAATTTAAAACAAAACATGGTGGGTGTACCAAAAGTAACAGTACCCATGAAAAAAGGAGATACTTTAACTATTCGTTTTTCTGAAATGTTACTGTCTGATAATACTTTTTATACTAAAAACTATCGTTCTGCAAAATCTACAGATTATTACATTGCTGCAAAAGATGGCGTTATAGAATATATACCAAAATTTACCTTTCATGGTTTTCAATATATCCAGTTATCGGGTTTTGATGCTTCTGCAAAACCAAACGCAAGTTGGGTAAAAGGGCTAGTACAACATTCTGAGTTTGATGTTAACGGAACATTTAGATCTTCGCACGATAAATTAAATCAACTACAAAGCAACATTACTTGGGGTTTACGAGATAATTTGTTAGACATTCCAACAGATTGCCCACAACGTGATGAACGTTTAGGTTGGACAGGAGATGCACAAGTGATTTCACCAACGGCTATGTACAATTTTAAAATGCATGCTTTTTGGACAGCATGGTTGCAAAGTATGCGAGAAACACAATCTGAGCATGATAATGGTTTGGTGCCTTTTATTATACCAGATGTACTTCAAAATAGCAGAGCAAGTTCTGGTTGGGGAGATGCATGCGTTATTATTCCTTGGGATATTTATAATACTACAGGAGATAAAAGAGTGTTGGAAGAAAATTTTGAAATGGCTAAAAAATGGGTGGGGTATTACCAATCTAAATCAAAAAATTACATTCCAACCATACATTCTTTTAGAGATTGGTTGCAACCATACCCAACAAAAGGTGGTAAAATGGGAAATAGAGGCGATACACCTGGAAGTTTTGTAAATGCAGCTTATTTTGCCCATTCAACTCATTTGGTCTCTAAAATTGCAGGTGTTTTAGGTAATGTTGATGATGAAAAAAAATACAAAAAATTATACAAAGAAATCGCTTTAGCTTTTGAAAATAAGTTTTTTGATAAGAACGGAAAATATCAAAATAAAAAGCAAACACAAACCAGTTATTTATTAGCTATTTATTTTGATTTATTAGAACCAGAAACCAAAGTAAAAGCCCAAAAACATTTACTAGAAACTATTAGAAGTGCAGATAATCATTTAGGTACAGGGTTTTTAGGAACTCCAATCTTGCCTAAGGTTTTAGATGATATGGGAGAGATTGAGTTAATGTATACAATCTTGTTTAAAGAAACCTATCCTTCTTGGTTTTACTCTATTAATCAAGGAGCAACCACAATGTGGGAACGTTGGAATAGCTTTAGTAAAGAAGGTGGTTACAATCCGCAAAGTATGAATAGTTTAAATCATTATGCGTATGGTGCTGTTGGGCAATGGATGTACGAACGTATTGCAGGATTATCAGCTTTAGAACCAGGTTACAAGAAAATAAGAATTGCGCCAATTCCTAATAAACCACTAACTTCTGCAGAAGCAAGTGTAAATACACCTTATGGGAAAGCATCTTCTTCTTGGAAAATTAAAAATGGTGTATTTTATTTAGATGCAACGATTCCTCCAAATACAACTGCAGAAATTCATTTTCCAGAGATATCAAATAGTAAAAAACAAGAGATAAAAACAGTAAGTGCAGGTACTTATCAATTTCAAATTAAATTACAATCTAATGAATAATACACTTAAAAAAAGGACCTTTTTTATCACACTTTTATCTATTGTTTTTTTAAGTGTTACCTCTTGTAATCAAAAAGGAACATTAGAAAAAGCAAAGCACTTAACCATTTCAGAAGGTTTTAAAAATCCATTAGGTTTTTATGATACAACCCCAACATTTTCTTGGAAATTACCAGCCTTAGAAAATAACAAAAGTCAATCTGCATATCAAATTGTTGTGGCTAGCAGCCCAGATTTGTTGCCAAATAATCCAGATTTGTGGGACTCTAAAAAACAGCATTCAGATCAATCGGTTTGGGTAAAGTACCAAGGAGAAAAACTGCAATCGCGTCAAAAAGTGTATTGGCAAGTAAAATATTGGAATCAAGACGAAGAAGCTGCGTTATGGAGTACCATCAATCATTTTGAATTGGCTTTGTTAGACAATAGCGACTGGAAAGCAAAATGGGTTGGTTTAAATACTGCAAAAGACAGTATTAGAGGAAGAGAAAATGTGTTGATACATAAACCACAATATTTACGCAAAGGTTTTGAACTATCTAATGATGTAGCTTCTGCAAGATTGTACATCACAGCAAAAGGCGTTTTTGATGTTTCTATAAACGGAGAAAATGTAAGCGATGACGTCATGTCACCCGGATTTACAACTTATGATAAACGTATTGAAACTTTGACTTACAATGTTTCCAATTTAATAGAATCTGGACAAAATACAATAGGTGTAGAATTGGCTTCTGGTTGGTATTCAGGAAGATTGTTATGGAATACTACACCTTGGGATAATTCTATTTCTCCAAAAGTATTATGTCAGTTAGAATTAACCATGAAAGATGGTACTAAAGAAATAATTACTTCTGATGAAACTTGGAAAGGAACAACCAATGGTCCACTACAATTTGCAGAAATTTATGATGGAGAAATTTACAATGCCAACTTAGCAATGCCAGGTTGGAAAACCACTAATTTTGATGATAAAAATTGGACAAATGTAGAAGTTGAAAATCTTGATAAGAATATAAAACTTGAACCAAAAAGACACACAGCAGTTAAAGCAAAAATAGAATTAACTCCAAAAGAGATTACAGAAAAAGACGGTGCTGTAATTTTTGATTTAAATCAGAATATGGTTGGTGTCCCAAGAGTAAGTGTTCCTATGAAAAAAGGAGATACCTTACAAATTCGTTTTGCAGAAATGTTATCTCCAGATGGTACTTTTTACACTAAAAATTACAGAAGCGCACGTTCTACAGATTATTATATTGCAAAAGAAGATGGTACTATAAATTACACACCTAAATTTACTTTTCACGGGTTTCGTTTTGTAGAATTAAGCGGTTTTGATACTTCAAAAGAGCCAACTAAAGACTGGGTTAAAGGTCTTGTTTTATATTCAGATTTTGATGATAATGGAACATTTAAAACATCACATACAAAATTAAATCAGTTACAAAGCAATATTGTTTGGGGTTTACGTGGTAATTTCTTAGACATTCCAACAGATTGCCCTCAACGAAACGAACGTTTGGGGTGGACAGGAGATGCACAAGTTTTTGGACCAACTTCTATGTTTAATGCAGATGTTTACAAATTTTGGGCCAGTTGGTTGCAAAGTGTTAGAGAAGCGCAGTTAGAAGATGGTGCTATTCCTTGGACAGTGCCAGATACAAGAGGTAATAAAATAGCAAGTTCGGGTTGGGGAGACGTAGGGACTATAATCCCTTGGAAAATTTACAAGAGAACAGGCGATGTTGGGTTTTTAGAAGATAATTTTGAAATGATGAAAGCATGGGTTGGTTATCATCAGAAAAAATCTAAAAACAATATTTCTAATATGATGTCTTTCTCAGACTGGTTACAACCTTATCCAGAAAGTGGAAAAAACACAGGCGATACTTCTCGAAATTTAATAGGAACTGCATTTTTTGCACGCTCAGCGAAGTTAACAGCTTTAGCAGCTGAGGTTTTAGGTAAAACAAAAGAACAAGCAAAATATGAAGGCATTTACAAAGAGGTTGCGAGCGCATTTGATAAAAAGTTTTTTGACGAAACTGGAAAAGTAAAAGGAGCTACAGAAACACAAACGTCTTATTTATTAGCATTGGCATTTGATTTATTGCCTGATCATAAAGTAAAAAATGCCCAAGCCAATCTATTGCATAAATTAAAAGAAGCAGATTTTCACTTACGAACAGGTTTTTTAGGAACTCCTTTATTGTCAAAGGTTTTAGATGAAATGGGAGAAATAGATATGGTTTACAAACTAATTTTTAATGAAACCTATCCTTCTTGGTTTTATTCAATAAATCAAGGTGCAACCACTATTTGGGAACGTTGGAATAGCTACAGCAAAACAGAGGGGTACAACCCAATGAGTATGAATAGTTTAAACCACTATGCTTATGGAGCAATTGGAGAGTGGATGTACGAACGTATTGGAGGAATAGCACCACTAGAAGCAGGTTATAAAACAATAAAAATTGCCCCAAAACCAAGAAAACCATTAACCTCAGCCTCCACTAGTTTAGAAACACCTTATGGCAAAGTTTCTTCATCTTGGAAGGTTAAAGGAAATGAATTTCAATTGAGTGTTATTATACCACCTAATACATCAGCAAAAGTTATCATTCCTGCAAATACAAATAAAGAATTGCTATTAAATGGTAATCAATTTATTGATGAGCAGAACGTGAAGTTAGAAAACAAGAGTGATGTAGTATTTGAATTATTTATACAACCAGGCACATACAATTTCACTTCAAAAATTAAATAAACTTGCATATTTAAAAAATGAAAATCAACTTATTATTCACAGTAATTTTAACTCTAATAATTGCATTATCAAGCTGTAAAAAAAGAATAAAAACAGAACTTGTAGCAGAGAACACAAAAATTATATCTAAAAAGCCAAATATCGTTTTTATTTTAACAGATCAATGGAGAGGTTCAGCCTTGGGTTATGCAGGAAATCCAGATGTAAAAACACCAAATTTAGATGCTTTTGCAAAAGAAGCTGTAAATTTTACAAATACAGTTTCTGTAACACCAGTTTGTACACCTCATAGAGCTGCTTTGTTAACGGGTAGGTTTCCAACTACAACAGGTATGTTTTTGAATGACATTCATTTACCTGCAGAAGAACTAACAATGGCAGAAATTTTTAAGAAAGAAGGTTACAATACTGCTTATTGGGGCAAATGGCATTTAGATGGTCATGGTCGTTCTACTTTTATTCCTAAAGAAAGAAGACAAGGTTTCGATTTTTGGAGAGCTTTAGAATGTTCTCATAATTACACAAAAATGCCTTATTATGATAATGAAAACACAACTTTAAAATACTGGAAAAAATATTCGCCATTTGCAATTACCGAAGATGCAAATAACTATTTAGAAAAGCATGCTAAGGATGAAAATCCGTTTTTAGCCGTAATTTCTATTGCAACACCACATTATCCACATGGTTCTGCACCTAAGAAATATAAAGATATGTATCCTACTGAATCGTTAACATTGAATCCTAATATTACAGAGAATTTTAAAGAAAGAGCACGTAAAGAATTACAAGGGTATTATGCACATGCAACTGCTACAGACAAAGCCATTGGTTCTATTATCAATAAAATAAAAGAATTAGGTTTACTAGAAAACACCATTATTGTGTTTTCTGCAGATCATGGAGAAATGATGGGTGCGCATGGTGTAAAACCTTTTGTAAAACAATTGGCTTGGGACGAATCTATACGAGTTCCTTTCTTAATCAGATACCCAAATATTAAAGGGAATAAAGGAAAAGTTGTAAACGCACCATTAACCACTCCAGATATTTTACCATCTCTACTAGGTTTAACTAATAGTGATATTCCAAATGAAATTGAAGGAGAAAATTTAGCAGAATTAATACAAAATCCTGACCCAAATGTAGATAGGGCTGCTTTGGTAATGAATGTTGCGCCATTTGGTGCTAATTATAAAGATGAACCTTATAGAGGTATTAGAACCAAACAATACACCTATGCAGTTATTCCAAAAGGACCAAGTATGTTTTATGACAATATTAAAGACCCTTACCAACAAAATAATTTATTAGGGAAGCCAGAATTTGCAGCAATTCAAAAAGATTTAGATATTAAATTACAAAAGCAACTTCAAAAAATTGGAGATGAAGTAAAACCAAGAGCATATTACATGAAAAAATGGGGATATAAATTTGACGATAGTAGAAGAGCCATTAATTGGTGGGATTGGAAAGATGGAAAAGGCAAAGTTCAATCTCCAAAATCATTAAATATCTACTCTTTTAAAAATTAAATAATATGTATAAAATTATAGCTTTACTGCTAATAATACTTAGCTTTTCATCAATATATGCTCAAAAAGAAAAACCGAATGTTTTAGTTTTTTATGTTGATGATTTACGAGCAGAATTAGGTTGTTATGGCAGTGAAACAGCAATTACTCCAAACATAGATAAATTAGCTTCTGAAGGAGTACAATTTAATAAAGCGTATGTACAACAAGCTATTTGTGCACCTTCTAGAATGAGTACCTTGACAGGATTACGTCCTGAGACATTAGGCATATACAGCATCTTTACACCACTTCGCAAAGTACATAAAGAGGTAGTTTCTATGCCTCAATTGTTTAAAAAAAACGGCTATAAAACAGTTAGTATTGGTAAAGTTTATCATCATAGTTCTGATGATAAAAAAGAATGGTCAACTTACTTTCCAAAAGAAGCTAACAGTTATATAAAGCCAGAAAATATTACATTACTAAAGCGTTTAAAAGCAGAAGGAATAAAACCATTTAAAGGTCCTGCTTACGAAGACGCAGATGTTGTAGATGAAGCGTATAAAGATGGTCGTGTATCTAAATACGCTATAGAAACATTACATAAAATTAAAGATGATAAATTTTTAATGTTTGTTGGGTTAAGCAAACCGCATTTGCCTTTTAATGCGCCTAAAAAATATTGGGATTTGCATGATAAAAGTAAATTTAAAATTCCTTCAAGAAATAAGCCAGAAGGTATGTATAGTTTGGCATTGAGTAAATGGGGCGAATTGAAAGGCTATCATGGGATTCCTAAAAAAGGAGATTTAGATGACGAATTAACAAGAAAACTAATTCACGGCTATCATGCTTCTGTTAGTTTTATCGATGCACAAGTTGGTAAAGTAATGCAAACCTTAGAAGAGTTAGATTTACGTAAAAACACTATGGTTATTTTTATGAGCGATCATGGGTATAAAATTGGCGAATATGGTGCTTGGTGTAAACACTCTAATGTAGAAATTGATGTTAGAGTACCTTTAATTATTAGTAGAGAAACGAATTATAAGAAAAGAAAAACGGGTAAAACATCAGGTGCTTTAGTAGAAAATGTAGATATTTTTCCAACAATAGTTGATTTATGTGGATTAGAATCACCAAAACTTGAAGGGAAAAGTATTGTACCATTATTAAACAAACCAAATAAAAAATGGGATGAAGTTGCTACAAGTGTGTATGCCAGAGGAAAGAAAATTATGGGAGTTACAGCTACTGATGGAAAATGGAGATATACAGAGTGGAGAAATTCGATAACCCATGAAATTTTAGAAGCAGAATTATACGAACATAAAAATAGCTTACTCTCTTTTGTAAATCTTTATGGCAACAAAAAATATGAAAAAGTTGAGCAAAGAATGAAAATACTTTTGGAAACTAAATTTCCAAGAAATAAACCTTTTTTGCAGAATGATCTGCCTAGAAAGTAAACAATATGGCGTTAAATTATATATTTGGCTTATAAAGATGTTAAAAAACTTTTAGTTACCTTATTTCAGATTTTGCTTTCATAAGTTTGTTTTAAATTTATGTAATTTTAAATTATGTAACATGGTAGACTTAATTGAATTAGACCCAAGCTCAGCTGCTCCAAAATACTTACAAATTATAGATGCAATAATTTATAATATTACTATTGGTAATATTAAAATTGGAGACCGAATACCTTCTATTAACAAGCTTAGTCAAGAAAAGTATTTATCTAGGGATACTGTTGAGAGAGCTTATAGCGTTCTAAAAAAAAAGAAGATATTAATATCAGTTCATGGTAAAGGAACTTATATTGCAGAAACAGATTCTATTTCAAAGCCTAAAATATTATTTCTCGTTAATAAATTAAGTCCCTATAAAATAAGGGTCTACAATTCCTTCTTAAAAGAAATAGGAGACAGTTCTATGGTAGATATACACAGCTACCACTGTGACGAAACTTTATTTTTGGAATTAATGCAAAAATATGAGAAGTCTTATGATTACTTCATAATAATACCACATTTTAGAAATAATAATCTAGCTTATGTTAATACCACAGAAAAAGTAACTAAAGTTATAAATAAAATTCCTAAAGAAAATTTAATTTTATTAGATAATAGTGATCATAACATAGAAGGAGATTTTAATGAAGTATGTCAAGATTATAAAAATGACATCATTTTAGCTCTAGATAAAGGATCAGAAACAATATCTAAATACAATAAATTAACAATTGTCTATCCTAGAACATCTTTTTATCCCTATCCTAAAAGTATATTAGTTGGATTTAAAAAATACTGTGTCCAAAATAATTTGAAATTTGAAATTATTGAGGAGGTAACTCCACAAACTTTGATAGCGTCTAAAAACTTATTTATTACTTTAGAGGATAATGATTTAGTAAAGGTTGTAAATAAGATAAAAAGCAGTAAATATGAGTTGGGTAAAGATATTGGTGTAATTTCTTATAACGATAGCCCTCTAAAACAGCTATTGGGGATTACTGTAATAACCACAAATTTTGAAATGATGGGAGAACAAGCAGCAAATTTGATATTACAAAAGAAAAAAGAAAAAGTAAAAATTCCAATCAGTTTTATAGAGAGAACATCTCTTTAAGCAATTATTTTTTGAATTAATAGAAAGGAAAAAGGAAGACCAATAGGCTTCCTTTTTTTATAAGAACAATGTTATCAATTAAAATGTATTTTTTACCTTGTTCAAATATTTAGTAGATATGCTATAAATAAGTTTTTTAATGAAACAGAAACTATTTTTATTACTTTCCTTTTTGACTACTAACTTACTATTTGCACAAATAGATAAGTATAATTTCAGGGATATTAATATATCAAATGGCTTATCTAACAATACGATTACATCAATAAAAGAAGATAAATTTGGGCAAATTTGGTTTGGTACAAGTAATGGATTAAATAAATATAATGGTAAAGAATTTACTGTTTATAGAAATGTTCCAAGAGATAAGTTTAGTATCAGTAATAGTGAAATAAATGATGTACTTGTAGATAGGGATGGATATGTTTGGGTAGGAACCATAAATGGTTTAAATAGATACGACCCAAAAAACGATGTATTTGAAAGGTTTTACAGAAGATCTAATAGGTTTTCATTAACTAACAGCTTAATTATTTGTAGTCTGGAAATGGCTAAAGGTAATATTTGGTTTGGTACAGCCAATGGTGTTTCTATTTATGATAAAAAGAAAGACAGATTTAAAAGATTTTTACAAGGAAACTCCAACAAAAATTCAAAATCAATACACGACATATATCGTGATAAGGAAAATAGAATCTGGTTAGCAACTAATAAAGGTATTATTAAAGTTGCTTTCGATAAAAATAAAAAGTTTGTTGTTAAAGAATATACAATAAATAAAAAGAGAACAAATTTTAATGTTAATAGTATTTTAGAGGTGTCTCCAAATATTATTGGTCTAGGTACTAAATTTGATGGGTATTTATTTTTTAATATTAAAACTGAAAAATTTGTTCGTCCAAAAGGAATAAACATACCTGAAAATTTAGATGTAAGAGACCTAGAATTTGATAATGATAACAATTTATGGATAGCTACAACAAGTGGTCTTTTTATTGTTACTCCAGAAAACAAAACAATTTCTATAAAAGAGAATGATAGAGAAAACAATGGTTCAATTCAAAATTATATAAGAAGAATCTATAAAGATAAAAATGGTTTTATGTGGTTGGCTACACAAAATCGTGGTATAATCACTTGGGATAAATCCTATCAAAACTTTTTACAACTTAAAAATAATAATTTGTACAACAATATTACCAATGATATTGTAACAGATTCTGATAATAACATTTACTTTGGTACAGAAGGAGGGGTATTAAATTTATTAGACCAAAAAGGAGATATTTCTGAAATTTTCCGAATAAATACCCTAGATAAAAATATAAATACTCCTATTAAATCATTGTATTTCAATAATAATAATTTACTATTTATTGGAACTCAAAACAAAGGAATCATTACTTATGATGTTAAATCAAAAAGAATTCAAGAAGATATAATTTCTGAAGAGTTGAATAAATATTTAGAAAATGTTATCATTCATGACATCAAAAAAGATGCTAACAATAATTTGTTTATTGGAACTTTTGGAAAAGGACTTGTTATTTATAACTTAATAACCAAAGAAATAAAAGCTTATACAAAACTAGAAATTGCAACTAACATTATTAAAAGCATACATATAGATAAAAATGGTAATGCATTAATTGGAGGCTTAGGAGGTGCATCTACTATTAATTTTAATAAAAAAAGTAATGTAGAAATTAAAAATTATTTTAAAGAGAAAATTTTCTCAACTTATAATATAAGTACTGTATTTACAGATTCTAACAATATCAATTGGGTGGGTACTACTACAAGAGGCTTATATCGTATTGAAGGAAAAAAAGTAAAACAAGTTCGAATAATTACTAGAAATAAATTCTCTACAGTATGCGCTATTCTAGAAGATGATAAAGAAAACTTATGGTTGAGTACTGATAAAGGAATTATTAAATATAATCCGAAAACAGCTAAAAGCTTTTTATACAATCAAAATAACATTAATATTAACAATGATTTCAGACACAATTCTGGATTAAAACTCGATGATCAATTTTACTTTGGACATTTAAATGGAGTTACCACATTTAATCCAAAAAAGATGATTAAAACAGCTAAAGTGCCTAAAGTAATATTATCTGAGTTAAAAATTAAAAATGAAATAGTTACCATTAACGGAGATGAAGGTGTTTTGTCTAAAAGTTTAAAATATACTGATGTCTTAGAATTAGATCATAACAATTCTAATTTCTCTATAAGTTACGCACTTCCAAATTATATAAACTCTGCTGGTAATAGATACGCCTATCGTTTAAAAGGTTTAGATGATGCTTGGATGTCTACAAAACAAACAGAAGCGTTTTTTACACTTCAAAATGCAGGTATATATGAATTTCAGGTTAGAGCTGCAAACCATGATAATGTTTGGAATAATAAACTTACTAAACTTAAGATTAAAATTCATCCTGCACCTTGGAAAACTTGGTGGGCATATACACTTTATATCATTTTTCTTTTTGGTCTTTTTTATGGATTCATTTGGTTTGTTCAATCAAAATCTAGATTAAAAGATAAGTTAGAGCTAGAACATATTGCACACAAAAAAAATGAAGAATTAAATAAAGTTAAACTGCAGTTTTTTACAAATATTTCTCATGAGTTTAGAACTCCTTTAACACTTATCACTGCACCACTTCAAAATATATTATCTAATTATAAAGGGCCTAGTGATATCTATAAAAAATTAAAAATTATAGAAAGTAGTACCAACCACCTATTAAGATTAATCAATAGATTAATGGATTTTAGAAAGTTAGAAAGTAATCAATTTCAACTAAAAACTGCTGAAGGAAATATTGTTAAATTCTTACAAGAAATCTTTTTATCTTTTACAGAACATGCTAAAGATGGAAATTACAATTACAAATTTTCACCATCAGAAGATGAAATTTTAGTCTATTATGATAGGTTTAAATTAGAACGTGTTTTCTATAATTTAATCTCAAATGCTTTTCGATACACAAAAAAGGGTGGAGCTATTTTTGTAAAAATAAAACAAGAAAACGGAAAAGTTATTATAGAGGTTGAAGATTCTGGGGTTGGGATTTCAGATGAGTTTATAGACAAAATATTTGATCGCTTTTTTGAAGTAGCTGTGCATAAGCAAACAGAATCAAATGACATAAAAGGTACTGGTATTGGACTAGCTATAGCTAAAAATATTGTAAAACTTCATCATGGTAATATATCTGTGGTTAATATGAAACCTCATGGAGCTAAATTTTCAGTAACTCTAAAAACTGGGAAAGAGCACTTGTCTAAAAAAGAAATTTTAAAAGATTTTAAGAAAAGTGATGATGTATCACAATATGTTACTCAGATAGATTTTCCAGAATATATTAATAAAGATCTAGAAGAATTAATCTTAGAAGAAAAAAAATTCACAATTCTTATTGTTGAAGATAATGTAGTACTTAGGTCTTTTATTAAAGAAATTTTAAAAGAAAAATATAATATTTTACAAGCAGAAAACGGTAAAATAGCTTTAGATATGGCAATTAAATACCTGCCAGATTTAATAGTTAGCGATGTTATAATGCCAAAAATGGTGGGTACAGAATTGTGTTCTAGAATAAAAACGAACATAGCAACTAGTCATATTCCTGTAATTTTATTAACCTCTAGATCATCTTTGATTTATAAGTTTGAGGGTTTAGAAAGTGGAGCTGATGATTATATCACCAAACCATTTATTTTAAAGGAATTCAAATTGAAAATAAAAAATATTTTAGATTCCAAGCAAAATTTAAAAAACAAATTTATTACTGACAGTAGTTTTGAATCCTTAGATGTCTCTTTAACATCTTTAGATCAAAAATTGTTAGAAAAAGCATTTCAAATAGTTAAAGAGAATGTTTCTAATCAAGATTTTAATATCACCCAATTTTCAGAAGATTTAGGAGTTAGTCGTTCAATGTTATTTACTAAAATAAAAGCTTGGGCAGATGCTACACCAAACGATTTTATTCAAGAAATACGTTTAAATCATGCAGCAAAACTTCTTGAATTGAATAAACTTAATATTTCAGAAGTGAGTTATAAAGTTGGTTTTAAAAGGCCAAAATATTTTAGTCAATGTTTTAAGAAGAAATATGGAATGACTCCATCAGAATTCATAGAAAAATTTAAAACTAATCTATAGAGACTAAATTTTGCAAACTATTTTATTGTAGAAAAAGTAATACTTTACTATCCTGACAGTACAGGATTAGATTTTGTTATTTTAATTTTAAGTTTGATACTTATCCTCTTAAGTAAGAACTAGATGAATAAAATACTACTTACACTATTTTTTATAATATATGTTAGCTCAAATTATGCGCAAAGAAATGAAACCAATTTCAATAACAATTGGAGTTTTATTTTGGAAGACAATGTTTCATATTCCAAAGAAAAATTTGATACTTCAACATGGAAAAACTTAAATGTTCCACACGATTGGTCATTCGAAAAAGGAGTTCGAAAAGGTGGTGATCAAGGTCAAGGTGGTGGTTATCATGATGGTGGAATTGGTTGGTATCGTAAAGAATTCAGCGTAAAAAAAGAAAGTCTTTCAAAAGTTACCTATATCAATTTTGATGGAGTCTATATGAACAGTGAGGTTTGGGTTAATGGCAATCATTTAGGTAAAAGACCTTATGGTTACATTAGTTTTAGGTATGATATTTCTAAATATTTAAAAGAAGGGAAAAATACTATTGCTGTTAGAGTTGATAATAATTTAGAGCCTTCTGCTCGTTGGTATCATCCATGTGGAATTTACGCGCAAGTAAAATTAATTGAAGTGAATCCAACTCATTTTAAACCGAATTCAATTTTTATAAAAACACCTTCAATTGCTAATAAAAAAGCAAATGTTACTATTGATACTGAAATTACAAACCTTCAAAAAGGATTAGAATACGAAGTTAAAATTTTCTCTCCTTCAGGAAATCAAATCAATAACGATTGTGAAAAACTAAAAACTACAACTCCATTTGTTGAGTTAGAAGTAGAAAATCCACAATTATGGAGTCCAGAAAGCCCAAATATTTACAAAGTAGTCACTCAAATTTTAGATGGAAAAAAAGTAATTGATGAAATTGAAACTACTTTCGGATTCAAAACTGTGAAATGGGAAACAAAGACAGGATTTTGGTTGAATGGCGAAAATGTAAAACTAAAAGGTGTCTGTGAACATTGGGAAGGTGGACCTGTAGGAGGAGCTTGGACAAAGTCAATGTTACGTTGGAAATTGCAAAGTTTAAAAGATATGGGTATAAATGCCATTCGTCCTTCTCACAACCCAACTCCGCCAATGTTTTATGATATCTGTGATGAAATTGGTTTGTTAGTGATGGATGAAATTTTTGATGGTTGGCATAAAAAAGCACCACAAGATTATGGGAAACAAGCTTTTGATGAGTGGTGGCAAAGAGATGTTAGAGAATGGATTACCAGAGATAGAAATCACCCGAGTATTTTTGTATGGAGTTTGGGTAACGAAACTCACAGTCCAATTGGATCTGAATTGGTAAAGTTTGGAAAAAAACTAGATCCAACACGTTTATTTACTTCAGGAGCAGGAAATCCTGAAGACATGGATATTACAGGAGTAAATGGAGGTTCTGAAACAAAATCGTTTATAGAAAGTAAAACTTTTGACAAACCATTTATTTCTACAGAAGCTCCACATACATGGCAAACTCGAGGCTATTACAGAACACAAACTTGGTGGAGAGACAATGAATTGCCAGGAACATATCCATTGCCAAATTTAACAGAAAAAGAAATTTTCTTTTACGAAGGTATCAACCCTAAATATTGGAGAAACAGAAAACAAAGTTTCAATTCGTCTTACGACAATGCAACTGTAAGAGTTTCTGCAAGAAAATATTGGGAAGTAATGCGAGATAATCCTTGGCATAGTGGTCATTTTAGATGGACAGGTTTCGATTATTATGGAGAAGCTGGTTTGGTGCACGGAGGGTTACCTTTCAATTTATTTATGGGAGGTGCTTTAGATGTTGCAGGCTTTAAAAAGGATTTATTCTATTTCTACCAAAGTCAATGGACAACAGAACCCATGATTCATATGTTACCTCATTGGACACATCCAAGAATGAAAAAAGGAACGATTATTCCTGTTTGGGTATATTCAAATGCAGATGAAGTGGAATTATTTTTAAACGGAAAATCTTTAGGAAAAGACAAACCAGGATCCGTTTGGAACGAAATGCAATGTGAGTGGATGGTACCTTATCAAGAAGGAAAATTAGAAGCTGTAGCATATATTGACGGAAAGGAAGTGAAAAGAACTTTGTTTAGTACGAGTAAACAGCCTTCAAAATTAAAAACAAGTCTTCAAAAATTACCAGCAGAAGATAGTTTTGAGGCTAGTTACATTATTACCTCAGAAAGTTTAGATGCAAATGACAATTTGTATCCCTATGGAGAAAATAAAATCTATTATAACATTCAAGGAGATGTAAACAAGGTTTCTATGGAAAATGGAAATCCAATAGATCCAACAAGTAGAACAAAATCAGATTATAGAGCCTTGTTTTTTGGGAAATCAAGATTGTTTTTAAGAGAACAACCTAATGCAAAAAAAGCATCAATCATTACAGGAGCTATTTTGGGAGATAAAGCCTTGTATACGTCAAACAAAATAACAATAACAGCAAATCAATTTGCTGTTATAGGGAATTCAAGTTTAGCTGATTTACAAATTTTATACACCACAAATGGAGAAAACCCTGAAACCAATGGGAAAGTTTACAAAGGAGCTTTTAAAATTTCTGATAACACAACTGTGAAAGCAATTGTAAGGCAAAATGGAAAAGTAGTGTTAACCTTGGAAGAAACTTTTGGAAAAAACGAAGGGTTATTTTGGGGCGATGAACATTCTAAAGATATGTGGATTGGTAGAGGAATTAATATTTCTGCTGAAGAAGGTATTTTAAAAGGAAACGCAACTGTAAGTAGGGATGCAAGACGTTTTAAAGGTTCTGGATTTGTTGATTTTAAAGGTGGAGAAGGTTCTGTAGAATTTTATCAAGAAAATGATGGTGAGGAAGGCGATTACAGTATGCGATTTAGATATATGCACAATAATAAAGGAAAATTGCACCCTATGAAACTATACTTAAATGATGAATTTGTTAGGACTTTAGAATTTAAACCAACAGGTGGATGGGAAAAGGAATGGAAGTTTGTTCCAGCTATTTTAAGATTAAAAGCGGGTGCTAATAGTATTCGACTAGAAACTACAGGAGAAAGTGGTCCTTTTTTAGACGAATTATTCATTGACTAAGTTGATTGCAGAATGTCAGTTCGAGTGATTTTGAGGGACGAAAAATTATATTGAGAACTAATAATAAATATATTATGAAACATCCATTAGCATTTTATAAAATTATAATTCTATCACTATTAGTAAGTTTATATAGCTGTGCTGATAATGAGAAGAAAATTGAAAAGATTCACCTCATAGATTATGAAAATTTAGAAATTCAAAAAACACTCATTAAAAATGGTGATAAACAGTCTATAGAAAATTATGATAACCTATTAGCTAAAGCAGATAACCTTTTAAAGGTTGATGGTTTTTCTGTAACAAAAAAAACAGGTATACCTCCAAGTAAAAGCAAACACGATTATATGAGTATTGGTCCTTATTGGTGGCCAAATCCAAATACGCCAGATGGATTGCCTTATATCAGAAAAGACGGAGAAATTAATCCTGAAACTCGAAATAATTTTACAGATTTTGTCGAAAAAAAGAACTTTATTTCAGCTATAAGAACATTAAAAATCGCTTTTTACTATAGTGATGATGTAAAATACGCCCACAAAAATTTAGTGTTCATCAATACTTGGTTTTTAAACGAAAACACTAAAATGAATCCTAACATAAATTTTGGGCAATATGTTCCTGGTCAATCAGAAGGTAGGTGTTTTGGTATTATTGAATTTGATGATCTTATAGAGGTTGTAGAGTTTCTTGAACTAGCTAAAGATAAAAGTTTACTTGATAAACAAACAGAACAAGGGATGTTTAACTGGTTTTTAGAATATAGCAATTGGTTAAAAAACAGTAAATTAGGTATAGAAGAATCCACCAGAAAAAACAACCACGCCACCCATTATGATGTGCAATTATTAAGCATTTTAATGTATCTAAATAAAATTGAAGAAGTTAAAAACTATTTGTCTACCACTACAAAAGCCAGAATTTTTAGTCAAATAGAACCAGATGGAAGTCAGCCTTTAGAACTAGCGAGAACAAAATCATTTTCCTATTCAGTTATGAATTTACACGGATTTTTAGAGTTGGCAAGATTGGGTCAAAAAATAGGTATAGATCTTTGGAACTTATCTTCTGAAGATGGAAGAAGCTTAAAAAAAGGCTATGAATTTATGTTGCCTTATATAACCAATAAAAAAGAATGGCAGTTCAAGCAAATTAAAGATAAAAAGCCTTCTGAAGAAAAATTAATAGCCGATTTAAAAAAGGCTCGTAAACTGTTTCAAGAAGATGCTTTTGATGATGCACTTTATAAAGTAAAAAAAAATAAGAACTAACTTATCAAATCTTAAAAATGAAAAAAGTACTTATAAATTTAATTTGTTTCGTGTCAATCTTAGTTTCGTGTCAAAACAATAAAACTATAAGTAATTCAGAAAAAGAAATCAATCTAGAAGAAGGATTTAAAAATCCGCCAAACGAAGCAAAAGCCAGAACTTGGTGGCATTGGATTAGTGGAAACGTATCTAAAACAGGAATTACAAAAGATTTAGAGTCGATGCAGAAAGTGGGCATTCAAGAAGCACAATTGTTTAATGTCCATTTAGGATTTCCACAAGGACCTGTTAAATATTTAAGCGAAGAATGGCTCGATTTATTCAAATTTTCAGCAGAAGAAGCCAAACGTTTGGGTTTAGAATTAACGTTTCATAATAGTGCAGGTTGGTCTTCTAGTGGTGGGCCTTGGGTAACCGAGGAAAATGCGATGCAAACCGTAGTTTTTAGTGAAGTTGAAGTAAATGGAAATCAAAATTACAAAGCGCAATTACCAAAACCAAAAACGAAATTTAACTACTATAAAGACATTGCAGTTTTGGCATTTCCAAAACCTAAAAAAGCTTTAAAAATTGATGGTTTAGATTATAAAATATTATCAGAACGTGTTCGAAATCATTTATTACCAGACACGAAGGATATTTCAAAAACGAGTACTATTCAAAAGGAAACTATAATTAATTTAACTGTCAAAGTTTCTGAAGACGGATTCTTAGATTGGAATGTACCAAAAGGCGAATGGATTGTGTTGAGATTAGGGCACACACCAATAGGAACAACCAATAGACCAGCACCACCAGAAGCCAAAGGTTTAGAAGTTGATAAAATGAGTAAAACAGCAGTAGACGCCTATTGGAAAGGTGGTGTACAACCCATAATTGATAAGTTAGGCGATTTAATTGGAACTACTGTTAACAATTGTTTAATTGATAGTTATGAAGTAGAAACCACCAATTGGACTACAGGATTTGATACGCAATTTGAAAGTTTAAGAGGTTATGATATAACATCATATTTACCAACTTTAGCAGGGTATTATATAGAAAGTGGCGAAATTTCAGAGCGTTTTCTTTGGGATTTTAGAAGAACTATTGGCGATTTAATTGCCGAAAATTATTACGCACATTTTGCAGAATTATGCCATAAAAACGGGATGAAATTTTCTGTGGAACCCTATTGGGGCCCTTTTGATAATATGCAAGTGGGTGCAACAGGAGATATTGTAATGTGTGAGTTTTGGAGTGGTGGCTATCCCTTCTTTGATTCGGCAAAATTTGTATCTTCTATAGCACATTTAAACGGAAATGCTATTATTGGTGCAGAAGCATTTACTGGAATTGGTGGTTGGGACAAACATCCAGCAGACATAAAATCAATTGGAGATCAAGCTTGGTCAGAAGGGATTACACGTTTTATTTTCCATTCTTATGTACATCAACCTTGGGATGTTGCTCCTGGTTTGGCGTTGAGTTATCACGGATTTGATTTTAATAGAAATAATACTTGGTGGAATCAAGGAAAAGGGTTTTTAGATTATATAGCCCGTTCACAATTCTTATTACAACAAGGTAAAAATGCAGCTGATGTTTTAGTATTTACAGGAGAATCATCACCAAATACCGCATTTTTAAAACCAGAAATTAAACAAATGGGTTTTGATTATGATTTGATTGGTGCTAATAAATTGAAAGATTTAACCGTTAAAAACGGAATAATATTTTCCTCTGTTGGAAATACTTATAAGCTTTTGGTTTTACCAGAGTCTGATTTTATAAAACCAGAAACACTACAAAAAGTAAAAGAGTTGGTTGATGGAGGTGCAAAAGTTATTGGTAAAAAACCATTGCAATCGCCAAGTTTGACTAATTATCCAAATGCTGACGAAGAAGTAAAAAAATATGTTGATGAATTATGGGGAAAAGGTTTTATAAAAGAGAGTACAATTGAAGCTGTTTTAAGCAAAGAAATATCTGATTTTAAGATCGAAAGTAGCGATAACACAGACCTGAGTTTCATCCATAGAAAAACAGCAGATGCTGATATTTATTTCATCGCCAATGCTAGAAAAGAAGCAAGAGATATTGTAGCGCGTTTTCGAGTTTCAGGAAAACAACCAGAGTTGTGGAATACAGAAAAAGGAACATCAAAAGATTTGGTGGTTTTTAAAGAGAATGGCGATGGCACAACAACATTGCCTTTGCAATTGGGTATGGAAGAATCGGTTTTTGTAGTCTTTAAAAAGCCTGCAAATGCCAATCATTTAACCAATGTGTCAAAGGAGTTAGATCCTTTTAAATCGGAATCACTTTCTAATTTAGAAATTATAAAAGCGGAGTATGGAACATTCCTGCAAGAAGGTTTAATAGATATTACCGACAAAGTAAATAAGGCCATAAACAATGGAAAATTAGACTTTAAAATGTCTCGTGCGTTTTGCGATTGCGATCCTGCAATGGGCTATAAAAAGGAGTTTAGAATGGAATACCAAATTGGTGATACCAAACATCAAATTTATGCAGAAGAACGTGAGCATATAGAAATTGATGCAGGTAATCAACATTTAAAAGTTTTAAAAGCAGTTTTTGGAAAGTTTAAAGCAGAAACCAAAGGTATTCCACAAAATTATAAAACCTTTGAGGTTACAAATAAAATCAAGGAATTAGTTTCAAACAACACTTTTGATATTCTGATTTCTAATAAATTGATAAATAATCAAATTTCAGAGGGCAATAAAACGACCTTAAAAATTACTTATAAAACGTATGGAGAAGAACGGACGATGTTTATTCCTAAAGGACAAATTTTAAAATTATCCAAAGACACATCAAAACCTGAGTTAGTTTATAGTAAAGATGTTATCAAATGGATAACTCCAAATACAGGTAAACTAACATATACCAATGCATCAGGAGATAAAAAAACTGTAGCAGTAACGTCTATAACAGATTCAATCGATTTGTCAAATTCTTGGGAGGTGATATTTCCAGTAAACTCAGGTGTTCCAGAAAACATAAAATTTAAGGAACTAATATCGTGGTCAAATCATAAAGATGAAAATATTCAGCATTTTTCTGGAACTGCATCTTACAAAAAAGAGTTTACAATTCCTGACGAATTGTTACAGTCAGATAAAAGTTTAGAATTAGATTTAGGAAGTGTTTCTGTAATTGCAGAAGTAAGCATCAACGGAAAAAAAGTAAGTACTTTATGGAAAGCTCCTTTTAGAACAAATATTAGTGACTTTCTAGTAAAAGGAAAAAATACCTTGGAAATAAAGGTGACTAACTTGTGGCCAAATAAATTAATTGGCGACGAAAAGTTACCTTTAGATTATGAACGTAAAGGCGATAAAATTAAAAAGTTACCAGATTGGTTATTGTATAATAAAAAACGTCCATCAAAACGTACAACTTTTTCTTCTTGGAAACATTGGAGTAAAAATGATGCATTATTAACGTCTGGTTTATTAGGTCCAGTAAAAATCAATATGAATAAAGTATTAAAAATCGAATAATGATTACAAAAAAAAATCTACTCAAAATAAGTTTATGCTTTTTATTATTAGGTTGTAAAGCCACGAAAAAGGATACTTCAAAAAATAAAATTTTTGAAAAAAAAGTAGACTATTTTGCTGATAATGGTTTTGGGAATGCAGTAGCTATTGTGCAACATCCTTCTGGCGTTTATCACAAAGGGGTTACGTATGTGGCGTATCAAGGCCCTTTAGAAGATCCTTATGTAGCTTCCTATAATCATACAACTAAAGAGTGGAAAGGGCCATTTAAAGCAGGGATGAGTGAAATGGGAAAAGACCCAAACCGTAAAAAGAAAATTGATAATCATGGCAAACCAGCATTGTTAATTGACGATGCAGGCTATATTCATATTGCTTTTGGGGGTCATGGAGGAACCCCTGATAATGGGGAAAACCATTTAGGGAATTATCATTATGGAAAAAATAAACATGCGGTTTCTAAAAACCCTTTAGATATTTCTAGTTGGGAAACCTTAGATAATATTTCGTTATTTGGAACCTATAGTCAATTTGTAAAAATGGACAATGGAGATATTTACCTTTTTTATAGACATGGAGCACACAGAAGCAATTGGGTGTACCAAAAATCTACAGACAATGGGGTTACTTTTGCAACGCCAGTTTCATTTTTAAAGCACAAAAGAAGAACAAATATAGAAGCAGAAGATTCTTGGTATCCTTGGGTGAGCAAAGGAAATGGAGATGATATTATTGTAGCATTCGATTACCATATTTGTAGAGATAACAAAAATTCGCAAGATTCTAGAGGACATATACCAGAAAGACATAATGTGTATTACATGGTTTTTGACACCAAAACAGGTATCTGGAAAAATGTTAAAAATCAACCTTTAGAAATGCCTTTAACCAAAGAAATTGCAGATAAAAAAACTGTTGTTAAAATAATTGCAAACGATTGGACATTTCAGGGAATTGCTGATGTTGATCCTAATGGTAACCCACAAGTTTGTGTATTGGTTGGCCCAGATGTAGGAGCAAAAAGGAGTGGTCTTAAACGTTTACAACTTTTTAGATGGGATGGAAAAACTTGGCTGCAAAGTAAGAATTCAAATCTGCCTAGAGGTAATGGAGATTTAGAAGTAAAATCGGCAACAGAAGTGAGTATTTATCTAGAAAGTGAAACCAGCAATGATGTTGGAGAGATTAGTAGATGGGATAGTTCTGATGGAGGAAATTCGTTTCAGAAAGAAAAGATTTTTTTAGAACGAAAAAAATCAGGATTTGTGATATCGTCACTTATAGAAAATGCGCATCCAGATGCTAGAATTATTGTAGGCGAAAAAGAAGAAGGATCAGATTTTAGAAAAATGTATTTGTTGGGAGATAATGGACCAATTAAAAGAAATAAAGAAAATACTATACTTGAAAAACCGACCATAAATAAAACTAAAAACTAACTTAAATGAAAATTATTAAAAAAATAACTTTAGTAACATTTGTATTAAGTATTTTAATCTCCTGTGGAAAAGGAACTAAAAAAGAAACAGATTCGGCTCTAACAAAAGCTCAAAATCAACCCAACATTGTGTTTGTTTTATCTGATGACCAGTCTTGGACAGATTATAGTTTTATGGGTGATGAAAATATTGAAACTCCCAGAATAGATCAATTTGCAAAAGAAAGTTTAACGTTTACAAGAAGCTATGTACCAACACCTTTATGTTCGCCTTCTTTGGCAACCATTATTACAGGTTTATACCCAAAAAATCACGGTATTTTAGGAAACGATAAAGTGTATGAGCGTGTAATAGGAGATCGTAAAACAAGTAGAGAAAACAGAGCGAAAGCTTATAAACCTATTATTTCAGAATTTAAAAAACAAACTACGCTTCCAGATATGCTAAAAGAAAAAGGCTATTTATCTTTTCAAACAGGAAAATGGTGGCATGGAAACCATAAAGTGGGCGGTTTTGATTATGGAATGACGCATGGAAATCCAAAAAGAGGAGGAAGACATGGAGATTATGGATTGGAAATTGGAAGAAAAGGATTGGATACCATTAATAATTTTGTAGACTTATCGTTAAAAGAAAAAAAGCCATTTTTCTTATGGTATGCGCCATTTTTACCTCACAGACCTCATAATCCACCAGCTCGATTATTCGAAAAATACAAAAAGAAAACAAACTCTGAACACTTAGCAAAATATTGGGCAATGATAGAGTGGTTTGATGAGACTTGTGGTCAACTATTCGATTTAATAGACGATAAAGGCTTAACTGGAAACACTCTTTTTGTTTATGTTTGTGATAACGGATGGAGACAAAACCCTAACAAAAGTGGTTATATGAAAGACTCTAAACGTGCACCTTACGATATGGGAATCCGTACACCAATTATGTACAAATGGGCAGGTAAAATATCACCAAAAATGGATACGAATACAATTACAAGTAGTATAGATATGGTGCCAACAGTATTGGATATTTTAGGAATTGAAAAACCTAAGGATCTACCAGGAATTAGTGTTTTAGATAATAAATCATTAGGCGAACGAAAAGGTTTTTTTGGAGAAGTATATGCACATGATTTTGATACGATTGAAAATAGTATGTACTATAATATGGCAATTTTTCCTCCATATAAAATTATTGTTCCAGATCCAATAAGAAAGAAAAATGAAGTAGTACAGTTATTTAATATTGATAAAGATCCTTATGAAAAAAATAATATTGCAGCAGCAAACCCAGAAATTGTTAAAGACTTAATTTTAAAAATTAAAAAATTTAGATCTAAATAGTAAACGTATGAAAAAAGTATATTTTTTATTATTTTCAATAATATTATTATTAGGTGCTTGTAAACCTGAAGAGAAAAAAGTGGCTAAAGCAGCTAAACCCAATGTGCTTCTTATAGCTGTTGATGATTTAAACAATTGGATTAGTCCCATTCAAAATTTTTCAAATGTAAAAACACCGAATTTTGAAAGACTGGCAAAAATGGGCGTTACGTTCACAAATGCACATGTGCAAGCTCCTTTGTGTGGTCCTTCAAGAGCATCAATTATGACTGGATTACGTCCTTCTACATCAGGTATTTACGGAATGACACCAGATAATAAAATCAGAAGACCAGGAAATCCAGCCACAAAAGATATTACATTTTTACCAGAGCAGTTTAGTAATAATGGGTATCACACTATGGGAATTGGTAAATTATTTCACGTGCATGCACCTGAGAGTCTATTTAACGAATCTGGAGGTAGAGTTAGAGGTTTTGGCCCATATCCTAAAAAACGTTTCGTGTGGAATGGTTTTGGAAAAGGTATTAGAGGTACTCATGGAAAAACCAACACAGATTGGGGTGCATTTCCAGAAAATGACACTTTAATGCCAGATCACGATTCTGCTAATTGGGCAATAGAACGTTTGGAAAGAACTTACGATAAACCATTTTTTTTAGGAGTAGGTTTTTTACGTGTACATGTACCTTTGTATGTGCCCCAAAAATGGTTCGATTTATATCCTTTAGAATCTGTAGAAACACCACCTTATAAAGTTGATGATTTAAATGATATACCACCAGTTGGTATGAAAATTAACGATTTACCAATGATGCCATCAACAGAATGGGCAAAAGAAACTGGTGAGTGGAAAAAAATTGTGCAAGCCTATTTAGCGTGTATCAGTTATGTGGATTATGAATTAGGTCGTGTTTTAGATGCACTAGAAAATAGTAAACATGCAAATAATACTGTTATTGTTTTATGGTCTGATCATGGCTACAGATTAGGGGAAAAAGGCACTTTTGCAAAACACGCACTTTGGGAAACTGCCACAAAAGCACCATTGATTTTTGCTGGACCAAACTTACCAAAAGGAAAGAAAATTGACACACCTGTAGAAATGTTATCTATTTATCCAACTCTATTAGAATTAAGTGGTTTACCTACTTACAAGAGAAATGAAGGGTGTAGTTTAGTTGATATGATGCAACAAGATAAAGGATTTGCAGGCTCAAAAGCGATTACAACTTTTGGTATGAACAACCACGCCATTAAAATGGATAAATATAGATACATCCAATACGAAGATGGGAAGGAAGAGTTTTACGACCATCGTTTAGACCCAAATGAATGGAAGAATGAGGCTGGAAACCCAAAATACAAGGTGCAAATAGAAAAGATGAAAGGCTTTTTACCTAAAGTAAATTCCAAATGGGATACTCAATCAAATTATACTTTTCAACCTTATTTTGTTGAGCAAAAGAAACGTGTAAATGATAATTAATATAAATTTCAATATAACTTATTAAGAAATCACAACAGATTATTAAATCTTATGTTTAAAAAGACAATCTTATTTTTGTGTTCAACAGTTTTTTTATGTGGATGTAATACAGTTCAAAATAAAACCTTACTTTTTGTGGGTAGTTTTACCGATAAAAAACCAGGTGAAGGTATTCATGTATATGAGTTTAATACAGAAACTGCAGAAACCAAATTAACATTTAAGCTTAACAATATTACAAATACGTCTTTTTTAAAAATCTCTAAAGATGGTAATTATTTGTATTCTGTTGTAGAAAGTCAAATGAAATACAATGGAAAAGTTGCTGCTTTTAAAGTAGACGCTATAAATTCTAAAATAGACTTGTTGAACGTGCAGGATTGTGGAGGGTTAAACCCGGTACATTTAGAAATTGATAAAACTGGAAATTATCTTGTAAATTCAAATTATTCTGATGGTAGTTTAAGTCTTTTTAAAATAAATAAAGATGGTAGTTTAGGTAAAACTAAACAAGGTTTACAGTTTAAAGATAGCAGTGTTGTAAAAAACAGACAAGAAGCTTCTCACATCCATTCTTCTAATTTTTCACCTGATAATAAATATCTATTTGCTCATGATTTAGGTGCAGATAAAATAAGAAAATTTGTTTTCAAAAATTCAACTGATAGCTTAATACAACATCAACCAATTAAAACAAAATTAGGCAGTGGCCCAAGGCATTTTACTTTCCATCCAAATGGAAAATTCGGCTATTTAGTAAACGAATTGAGTGGTAAAATTGATGCTTATTATTATGAAAATGGAAGTCTAGATTTTATTGAAGATTATGCTACTTATCAACAAAAACAAAATATTTACAGAACTGCAGATATTCATATTTCTCCAGATGGTAAATTTTTATATGCATCAAATCGTGGTCTAAAAGAAGATACTATTGTTATTTTTTCTATTGATAAAAATAATGGGAAGTTAACTTTAGTGAAGCATGTAAATACAGGAGGAGAGCATCCAAGAAATTTTGGAATAGATCCTTCAGGAAATTTTCTTCTGGTTGCCAATATGAACACCAATAACGTTGTTGTATTTAAAAGAGATTTAAAAACAGGTTTATTACAAAAATTACCTAAAGAAATTAAAGTAAAACGCCCTGCAAGTATTCAAATAAAGGAGTATTAAATTATAGAGATTCCCTATCTGTAAGATAAAAAGGTACTTTAAATTTCCCTTTTTCTTTATTTAAAATCATTTTAGCTACAGTTTCTCCCATAATTTTAAAATCTGTTGATATTACAGAAATACCTAATAAATCTTTTAAAGGTGTGTCATTATAAGAAATAATACCTATATCAGTACCTAACCTGTATTCGTCCTCTCTAATTTGTTTTACAAGATTAACTAAATCACTTTCCTCTATGGTAATAAATAAATCTCCTTTTTTAAGAATAGTGTCTTCATAAATTTCATTTATAATTTCAAAATCTAAATTTTGTTCAACACAGAATTTTCTAAAACCGTTTAATATCCTTTTTGGATAAGGGTAAATTACTTTTTCAGGATAAACTAACAAAATTTTTTTATATCTTTTAATTTTCTCTAAACCATCATTTAGAGCATTATAAATATCATTCTCAAAATCTTGATAAATTTGCACAACATTTTTATTTTCAAAAGTTTTTATGTTGTCTAAGATTATCAATTTTTCATCGGGTATCTCATCAAGAGCCTTTTTTACTTTTTCTGGTAAAGTAGTATGTTTTAGATCGATAGTTTTAAAATGAGGCATAACAACAAAATAGTCATAAACACCTTTGTTTTTTTCTAATAAATTTAAAAAGAGAGTTTCATCACAATGATAAATATCTAAATGTGTATGCGAATTAGCTCCTATTTTATTTACAAAATGATTGTATGTTATAAGTTTATAAGAGCTTAATTTATTTACTAAGAATAAAATATTTACCTTAGAAATTAGTTTTGTTCTTGAAACATAAAACCCTTTACCTCTAATAGAAGTTATAATTTTTCGATCCTTTAAAATACTGTAAGCTTTTTCTACAGTGTCTCTTGATAAATAAAACTCTTCGCTAAACATATTTATAGAAGGAATCTTTTGGTCAATTTTAAGATTCCCTATTGAAATATTATGAATGATTGAATCTATAATCTGCTGGTATTTTGGAACTCTAGAGTTTTCATCAATAGTTATAAGTTTTATCATATCCATAAACTAAATTTTTCTTTGATTGAAGATTTTATTAAACAAATGTAATAAAAGAGAGATATATTCATAACTAATTAAAATATTTTATTGAAATAACGGTAAATCTTTTTAATAGATAATTTAAGTATTAAAAAATACGATGAGTATTAAATTTGGATTGTAAATTATTTATTTAATTTTATTGGAGTTTTACGGTATAGTACAGGATACAGTAACCTGATTTATAATTTAATTTTGAAATAAAATTTTTAATTTAAAATACAGAAATGACCAAAACTTTTAAATACGTCGATTATTTATGGGATCAAGAAAAAGCAGACGCTTTAGGAGATGATCAGGTAGCTTTATTCTTATATCGATCTAATATTTTAGGTGCAGATTTAAGAATTACAAATTATGGTGGAGGAAATACCAGTTGTAAAACCATAGAGAAAGATCCATTAACCAATGAAGAAGTAGAGGTAATGTGGGTGAAAGGTTCTGGTGGGGATATTGGTACTTTAAATAGAGCTGGTATTGCTGGCTTATATACAAGTAGGTTAAGAGATTTAAAAAAAGTTTATAAAGGCCTTCATGATGAAGATCGAATGGTTGGTTTATTTAATCATTGTATCTATGATTTAGATAGTAAAGCCCCATCAATCGATACACCTTTACATGGGTTGTTGCCATTTTCTCATATAGATCATTTACATCCAGATGCTTTAATTGCAGTTGCTGCAGCGAAAGATAGTGAGCAGGTTACTAAAGAGATTTGGGGTGATTCAATGGGTTGGGTCCCTTGGCAAAAGCCAGGTTTTGATTTAGGTTTACAGCTAGAAAAATGTTTAGCGGATAATCCTGGAATTAGAGGTATTGTTTTAGGTTCTCATGGTTTATTTACTTGGGGAAATACTTCTTATGAATCTTACATAAATAGTTTAGAGGTTATTGAAATGGCTTCTGAATACATAGAAAAAAAAATAAAAGAAAAAGGTGAAATTTTTGGCGGACAAAAAGTTGAAAGTTTACCGCAAGAAGAGCGTTTAGAAAAAGCAGTGCAATTAATGCCTTTATTAAGAGGTTTGTGTTCTTCAGAAAACAGAATGATTGGTCACTTTTCTGATACTGATGTTGTAATGCAATATATTAATAGTAATGATTTAGAAAGATTAGCTCCTATGGGTACTTCTTGTCCAGATCACTTTTTGAGAACTAAAATTCAACCTTTAGTATTAGATTTAGATAAAAACGAAGATTTATCAGATGCTGATGTAGTTTTAGCGAAGCTAGAACCAGCTTTTGAAGCGTATCGTCAAGAATATGTAGATTACTATAATACTTGTAAAAAAGAAAATAGTCCCGCAATTCGTGACGCAAATCCAGTAATTATAATTTATCCTGGAGTTGGTATGTTTAGTTTTGCAAAGAACAAACAAACTACACGTGTAGCAAGTGAATTTTATATTAACGCAATTAATGTAATGCGAGGTGCAGAAGCGATTACAGAATATACGTCATTACCAAGACAAGAAGCATTTGATATTGAGTATTGGTTGTTAGAAGAGGCGAAACTGCAACGTATGCCAAAAGAAAAGCCATTGTCTCGTAAGGTAGCCTTAGTTACTGGTGCAGGAGGTGGAATTGGTAAGGCTATTGCAGATAAATTAGCCGCTGAAGGTGCAAATGTTGTATTAACGGATATTAATGAAGAAGTATTAGTTGAAGCAAATGAAACTTATGCTAGAGATGTCTCCACGTATGCCCTTTGTGATGTGACCAATACAGGTTCTATTGCTAGTGCTTATAAGAAAGCAGTTTTAGAGTTTGGTGGTGTAGATATGATCGTGCACAGTGCAGGATTAGCAATTTCTAAACCGTTAACAGAGACAACAGATAAAGATTGGAATATTTTACAAAGCATTTTAGTGAAAGGTCAATTTGATTTAGCAAAACAATTTGCATTAATCGCTCGTAAACAAGGTTTAGGAGGAGATTATATTGCAATTGCAAGTAAAAACGGATTAGTTGCTGGGCCAAACAACGTGGCTTACGGAACTGCAAAAGCAGCGCAACAACACATGGTTCGTTTATTAGCAGCAGAATTAGCTAAAGATAAAGTTAGGGTAAATACCGTAAATCCAGATGGAGTTATTGTAGGTAGTAAAATATGGGAAGGTGCATGGGCTGAAGGCAGAGCTAAAGCAAATGGTATTACTGTTGAAGAATTACCTGCTTTTTACGCCAAAAGAAACTTACTTAATGAAATCATTACTCCAGATGATATTGCTAATGGAGTATTTTCTCTAGTTGGAATATTAGATAAATCTACTGGAAATATTATAAATGTTGATGGTGGAATGGCTAATGCATTTGTTAGGTAGTAAATAATTTAATTTGAATTAAAAATAAGACTTCTATAAATTATTTCTAAATTTATAGAAGTCTTCCTTAATTAGGAATATAATACAATTATGAAAATTAATCAATCAGAAGTTTCTGATTACAATCAGAAAAGAGTAAAAAATCATAATGACAGTTTTGATTTTTTAGCAAATAAATTAATAAAGCAAGGAAAAGAGGTTAATAGTATTGTAGCTAAATTAGCAGAATTTCAAGTAGCAGTTCCAAGTTGGGCTTTAGGTGCAGGAGGAACGCGTTTTGGTCGTTTTGGATTTTACGGAGAGCCATCAAACCTAGAGCAAAAAATAGAAGATGTCGGTGTTTTACATAGCTTAACGCAAACTGCAGGTGCCATTTCATTGCACATTCCTTGGGATATCCCTTCAGATTACAATGCTATTAAACAAAAAGCGGATGCTCTAAATATTAAGTTCGATGCAGTAAACTCTAATACTTTTCAAGATCAAAAAGATGCAGTAGAAAGTTATAAATACGGCTCTCTAAGTAATGTAAGTAAAGCTGTTAGAGAGCAAGCAATTCAACATAATTTAGATGTTATTAAAATTGGTGATAAATTAGGGTCTAAAGCATTAACTGTTTGGTTAGCAGATGGATCTTCTTTCCCGGGGCAAAATAATTTTCAGACTGCATTTCAAAACACTCAAGATAGTTTAATTGACATTTATAAAGGTTTACCGGACGATTGGAAAATGTTAGTAGAATATAAGCCTTATGAACCAAACTTTTATAGTACAGTAATTCAAGATTGGGGAGCTTCTTTAATGTTAGCTAATGGTTGTGGTGATAAAGCCTATACTTTAGTAGATTTAGGACATCACTTACCAAACTCTAATATAGAGCAAATTGTATCTATTTTACAATTAAAAGGTAAATTAGGTGGTTTCCATTTTAATGATAGCAAATATGGTGATGATGATTTAACTGTTGGTAGTATTAAGCCTTACGCATTATTCTTAATTTTTAATGAATTGGTTTATGGTATGGAAAACAATCCTCAGAATCCAGACTTAGCTTGGATGATTGATGCAAGTCATAATATAAAAGATCCTTTAGAAGATTTAATACAATCTTTAGAAGCTATCCAGGAAGCGTATGCTAAAGCATTGTTAATCGATCAAGATGCTTTGAGAATAGCTCAATTAGAAAACGATGTTGTAAAATGTCAAGAAATTTTACAAGGAGCTTATAGAACAGATGTTAGGCCATTACTAGAAAAAGCAAGATTAAATTCAGGTGGTGTAATTAGCCCAATAGATGCATATAGATCTTTAGGGGTTAGAGAGCAATTAATAAAAGAAAGAGGTAGAAATACTATTGCAACTGGACTTTAAAAGAACCTTATGAAACAAAAAGTAACTGCAGTTTTTGATATTGGAAAAACAAACAAAAAGTTTTTTCTTTTTGACAAAGAGTTTAAAGAAGTTCACAAAGAATACACTCATTTTGATGAAATTTTTGATGAAGACGGACATGCTACTGAAGATCTTAACGCATTACAAAATTGGTTAAAAGATGTTTTTAATAAAATTTTAAAATCAGATAAGTATAATGTTAAGGCAATAAATTTTTCTACTTATGGTGCAAGTTTTGTTCATTTAGACGAAAATGGTGAAGTATTAACGCCTCTGTATAATTATACAAAAGAAATAGATTCAGATATTGCAACTCAGTTTTATAATACTTATGGAGATGATTTAGAGTTAGTTAGGACTAGTGGTTCTTCTATTTCTCCTGGGTTGTTAAATTCTGGATTACAATTATATTGGATAAAATATGCTAAACCAGAAGTTTTTAAAAAAATTAAATACTCTCTTCATCTGCCACAATATTTAAGTTATATTTTTTCTGGCATACCATTAAGTGAGTATACTAGTATTGGTTGTCATACTGCATTATGGAACTATGAAACTAAAGATTACCAAGATTGGGTTTACAAAGAAAAAATAAATAATATTTTACCTCAAATTGTATCCACAGAAACTAGCTTAAATATAAATTACAACGGTAAAAGGATAAAAATTGGAGTAGGTATTCACGATAGTTCATCAGCGCTTTTACCATATGTAAGAAGTGTAAAAAAACCTTTCGTTTTAGTTTCTACAGGAACTTGGAGTATTGCCTTAAATCCTTTTGTAGATAAACCTTTAACTAAAGATGATGTAGTGTCAGATTGTATCAATTATATGAGAATTAATGGTAAACCCGTGAAGTCATCTAGATTATTTTTAGGAAATGAATACAAAATTCAAATTAAGAAATTATCAGAAAGGTTTGGAGTTGATAAAGATTATCATAAAACCATACAGTTTAATTATAATGCGTATTTCGAAATCATAAAAGATTTTCATTATGCATTTAAATGGGAATCTTTTTCACATCACACAATGCCCGAAAAGACAAATTATTATTATAATGATTTTGATCAAGCTTATCATCATTTAATGATAGAATTAGTTCAATTACAAGTTGAGAGTATTAAGAGAATTTCTAAAACTCAAGATATAGATAGATTATATGTAGATGGAGGTTTTACAGATAACGATGTCTATATAAAATTGCTCTCTCATTATTTAAGAGGTATGAAATTAAGGACAACTAAAGCTTCATTAGGCTCTGCTTTAGGAGCAGCAATAGCTATTTCAGACACTAAATTAAACTCTAAATTTCTAAGAAAAAACTATGCCTTAAAAAAGCACGTTCCATTCATTGTTAGTTAGGTTAAATGTTAAATGATTTATAATTAGATTTGAGATAAAAAAAATATTATTTTAGAATAGAAATTATGGCAATAAGTTTTGATACCCGTTACCCGTCTGTAGAAGATTTAAGAATTAAAGCTCAAAAAAAAATACCAAAATTTGCTTTTGAATATTTAGATGGTGGATGTAACGAAGATGTAAATCTAATTAGAAATACTTCAGAATTAAGGGAGGTACAATTAAAACCAAATTATTTAAGAGACCATAAAGGTTCATCACTAAAAACAAAATTATTTGGAATAGAATATGATGCACCCTTTGGTATTGCACCAGTTGGTTTACAGGGTTTAATGTGGCCAAATTCCCCAGAGATTTTAGCAAAAGCGGCTTTTGAACATAACATTCCGTTTATTTTGAGTACAGTAACTACTACTAGTATAGAAAGAGCTGCGGAATTAACTGAAGGTAAGGCCTGGTTTCAGTTATATCATCCAACTGAAAATAGGTTGAGAGATGATATTATAAATAGGGCAGCAGCAGCAGAGTGTCCTGTTTTAGTGATACTTTGTGATGTGCCTACTTTTGGTTTTAGACCTAGAGATATCAGAAATGGTTTGGCAATGCCTCCCAAAATGAATTTGGCCAATATTTTAGAAGGTTTTACCCACCCACATTGGAGTTTACAAACGTTAAAACATGGAATTCCAAATTTTGCTACACTTAAACCTTATATGCCTAAAAATTTAGATTTAAAGCAATTGGGGAAATTCATGGATCAAACTTTCTCAGGACGTTTAAATGAAGAAAAAATAAAGCCGATTCGTGATATGTGGAAAGGTAAAATTGTTTTAAAAGGTGTTGCTTCAGAATACGATGCAGAACAGGCTATTCGATTAGGTTTGGACGGAATTATAGTATCTAATCACGGTGGTCGTCAGTTAGATGCTGGTCAATCTACCATAAAACCATTGGCAACTATTGCTGAAAAATATGGAGATCAGATTGAAGTAATGATGGATAGTGGAATTAGATCTGGGCCGGATGTAGCTAGAGCTATGGCGAGTGGTGCTAAATTTACATTTATGGGAAGATCTTTTATGTATGGAGTTTCAGCATTAGGTAAAAAAGGAGGAAATCACACAATCTCTTTACTGAAAACAGAGTTACAGCAGATTATGGAGCAATTATGTTGTGAAAAAACAACAGATTTTCAAAATCACCTAATTCATTAAAAAATATTTTATTAATGGAGTACATTTTAAACTCAACATTTTTATGTTGAGTTTTACTTTTTAACCATACAGTACAGGATAGAAATTTTTTTTATTGCAAATATATTCGTTTTTAATAATTAATTAATCCAAAAAAAATATATGACACAATACCAAAAAACCGAAGAAATTATTGATGATAATTTTGGGGGTGAATTTGAACGAACACCTGTTCCAAATTCAAAACTCAAAGGATGGAAATCATTTTTGGGTATGTATGCTGGTGAGCATGCAGCTGGAACTGAGTTTATGATTGGTCCGTTGTTTTTAGCAGCAGGAGCAAGCTTAAAAGATTTAATTTTTGGTTTATTGATAGGTAATATTCTTGCAATCCTAACATGGAGATATATAGTTGCACCTATAGCTGTATCTAGTAAATTTACTTTATATTATCAACTAGAAAAAATCGCAGGTAAACATTTAGTTAAAGTTTATAATGTTGTTAATGGAGTCCTTTTCTGTTTTTTAGCTGGAGCAATGATTACGGTTTCAGCAAGTGCTGTTGGGGTCCCTTTTGATATAAGTTTTTCTATCCCTGAAAGTATATTTGGATTAAGTAGTGGGGCTTTTTCTTTAATTGTAATTATTGTTGGCCTAGTTATGACAATAGTTGCAGCTGCAGGTTATAATACGGTTTCCAAATTTGCTAATATAGCTGCACCTTGGATGATTGTTGTCTTTGCAGTTTGTGGAATTTCTGCTCTAACTCAAATGAAAGTTGATTCTTGGGATAGTTTATTATTAGAATGGGATAAAGGAGTTAGTATCGTTCAATCTGTTAATGGTAAAGTAGATTTTGACTTTTGGAAAATTGTAATTTTTTCATGGTTATGTAATGCAGCTATGCATTTTGGAATGTCCGATTTAAGTATTATGCGTTTTGCTAAAGATACTCGCGCTGGTTGGGGGCCTTCTATTGGTATGTTTTTAGGGCATTATATGGCTTGGATTTGCGCATCATTTATGTTAGCTGCACAAATTAAATTAACAGGAGATGTCTCTGCCAACCCAGGTGCGATGGCTTGGAGTGTAGTTGGTTGGACAGGTATTATTTGTGTTATAGTAGCAGGATGGACAACAGCCAACCCAACAATATATAGAGCTGGTCTTGCATTTCAAAGCTTGTTTTCTTCTAAAGCCAAATCATATTTAGGTGTAATTTTAGCTGGTTTAGTAGCTACAGCAGCTGCTATTTTTCCATCGCTTTCTGGCAAACTATTAGATTTTGTAGGCTTGTATGGAGCAATTTTAGGTCCAATGGGAGGAGTAATTTTTGTGAATCATCATTTAGCAAAAAAAATGGGTTTCACGAAAAATTATGCTGAAGTAAAAGAAATTGGTTTTAATGGAGCCGTTTTACTAGCCTGGTTAATTCCTGTAACCTTAGCGATGTATTTTATCTTCGGTCAAGGTTTATTTCCGGCTTATGCAGTTATACCTGCTTGGATAGCTTCTTGTTTGTTATATGTGATGATTATGAAATTTCAAAAATCTTAAATTATGAAAATTCTAAAAATAGTTAGCGTCTTATCAATAAGTGTTTTGATATTGTTAGTAAGTATATTTTTATTCTTAGGAATAATGAATATCTCCACAGTTAAGATTTTAATGTTAGTTGGAACAATCATATGGTTTGTTGTAACTCCTTTCTGGATGAAAGAAGAATAGATTTGTGAAAATAAATAAAATAATACCAAGGTATTATTTGTAACAATTGTTTCTAAACATATTATGTTAAGTAGGATAAAAGATTTTTTTGAAATACTATTGCTAATTTTAATGCTACCTTTTGAGATTTCCAATGGAAAAAAAAGAAGAGTAAAAAGACAAATTAGAAATTATTTTTTGAATTTTTAATTAATTTAATATTATGAATAATAATAAGATATAAATTCTGTGAATTATTATTTAGGGTTAGATATAGGAAGTTCATCTATAAAAGCAGCTTTAGTAGATATAGAAACTGGAGAAAGCATTGGTGTTGTTCAAGAACCAAAAGAAGAAATGACCATGATTGCACAAAAGAATGGTTGGGCAGAACAAGATCCTTTAGATTGGTGGTTTCACATTTGCAATGCAATCAAAAGTTTACAAAAGCTACATAATATCAATAAAACCCAAATAAAGGGCATTGGTATTTCTTACCAAATGCACGGTTTAGTTTTGGTTGATAAGAATGGAAATTCACTGCGTAAAAGTATAATTTGGTGTGATAGTAGAGCTGTGCAAATAGGAAATGAAGCTTTTGCTAAAATCGGAGAAGAAAAATGCTCAAACGAATTGTTAAACTCTCCAGCAAATTTTACAGCTTCAAAATTAAAATGGGTAAAAGAAAATGAACCTGAAATATATAGTCAGATTTATAAATTTATGTTACCTGGAGATTATATAGCTTATAAATTTTCAAATACAATAAATACAACAATACCTGGTTTGTCTGAAGGTATTTTCTGGGATTTTAAAAATGATATAATAGCCAATTTTTTACTAGATTACTATGGTATTGACTCTAATATAATACCAAATATTGTAGATACATTTAGTAACCAAGCTCAGGTAGATAAAAAAGGTGCACGAGAAAGTGGTTTAGAGCCAGGAACACCAATTTTCTACAGAGCAGGAGATCAACCTAACAATGCGTTATCATTAAATGTATTTAATCCAGGAGAAGTAGCTGTAACAGGCGGAACATCTGGAGTTGTATATGCGGTAACAAAGAGTTTATCAACAAAAGAAAGTTCTAGAGTTAACAATTTTGCACACGTAAATTATACAAAAGGAGCAGCAGCACGAATTGGAAAATTACTATGCATTAATGGAGGAGGAATTCAATATCGTTGGTTATTGAATAATCTGTCAGTATCGTCATACGAAGAAATGAATGATTTGGCATCAGAAATAGAAATTGGGTCAAATGGTGTTTGCTTAATTCCTTTTGGAAATGGAGCAGAACGCATGCTTAACAACAAAGAAGTTGGTACTAGAGTTGTGAATCTGGGTTTAAATAATCATCATAAAGGACATTTATGTAGAGCGGCACTCGAGGGTATTGCGTTCTCTTTTATTTATGGAATGGAAATTATGAAAAAAGATGGTATTCAACCCAGTGTAATTAGAGCTGGAAATGATAATCTGTTCCGTTCAGAAATATTTTCAACTACTGTAGCTACATTAGTAGAGCAAGAAATAGAAATCTACAATACAACAGGAGCTATAGGTGCAGCAAGAGCAGCGGGTTTACATAAAGGAGATTTTGAATCTTTTAGCAAGTCCATTATGGATTATGATTATGTGATGTCTTTTAAACCTGCAAATAATAAAAAATTATATCAAGATGCTTATCAAAATTGGAAAAAAGAATTAGAATTAGTTTTAAATAAATAATATTTTGAGCGTTCCCTAAAAAGGTCAGGCTTTACGTTTTAATATCTTTTTGTGTCTCGGAAGAAGAGTTTCCACTGCAATCCCTAACGCAAATGGAAAATCCAAAACAATAAAATCAATCTAAAATAAACAATTACATAATAATATTATGGCAAATAAAGAATATTTTAAAGGAATTAATAAAATTCAATTTGAAGGAAAGGAATCAGACAATCCATTAGCATTTAAATACTACAACCCAGAGCAAGTGGTTGCAGGTAAAAAAATGAAAGATTGGTTTAAATTTTCAATCGCATACTGGCATACATTCTGTGGTCAAGGTTCAGATCCATTTGGTCCAGGAACACAGAATTTTGCTTGGGATCAATCATCAGATGCAATACAAGCAGCACAAGACAAAGCAGATGCAGCTTTCGAATTTATTAACAAAATGGGCTTCGATTATTTCTGTTTTCATGATTACGATTTAATTCAAGAAGGTGCAACTTTTGCTGAATCTGAATCTAGATTAATTACGATTACAGATTACATCAAAGGAAAGCAAGCAGAAAGTGGTGTGAAATTATTATGGGGAACTGCAAATTGTTTCTCTAATCCACGTTATATGAATGGTGCTGCTACGAATCCTGATTTTAATGTGGTGGCAAGAGCAGGTGGTCAAGTTAAATTGGCTTTAGATGCAACGATTAAATTAGGTGGTGAGAATTATGTTTTTTGGGGTGGTAGAGAAGGTTATATGTCTTTGCTAAATACAGATATGGGAAGAGAATTGGATCATATGGCTCAGTTTTTAACAATGGCAAGAGATTATGCAAGAGCACAAGGTTTTAAAGGAACTTTCTTTATAGAGCCAAAACCTATGGAGCCAATGAAACATCAATATGATTTTGATTCTGCTACAGCAATTGGTTTCTTAAAAGAGTATGGTTTAGACAAAGACTTTAAAATAAATATTGAAGTAAATCACGCTACATTAGCGCAACACACTATGCAGCACGAAATGGCTGTTGCTGCCAAAGCAGGTATGTTAGGAAGTATAGATGCAAACAGAGGAGATTATCAAAACGGTTGGGATACAGATCAGTTTCCAAACAATATTCAAGAAACTACAGAAGCAATGTTAGTTTTTCTAAAAGCTGGTGGTTTACAAGGTGGAGGAGTAAATTTTGATGCCAAAATTAGAAGAAATTCTACAGATATGGAAGATGTTTTTCTTGCACATATAGGTGGTGCAGATACATTTGCAAGAGCTTTAATTACTGCTGATAAAATTATGACATCTTCTGCATACAATTCTTTAAGAGAAAAAAGATACAGTACTTTTGATACAAGAAAAGGAAAGGATTTTGAAGCTGGTAAATTAGAATTATCAGACTTGTACAAAATAGCTCAGGAAAATGGAGAGCTATCTTTACAAAGTGGTAAACAAGAATTATTTGAAAATATAATTAATCAATATATTTAGTATATTTCAGACCTGACAGAATTTTTAAAAACTGTCAGGTCTTTTTAATACTATTTAAAAAATCAATCAAAATATGTTAGGAATCATTTCATTTGTAGGTTTTACTTTACTTGTGGCTATTATTGCTTATTTATCAACAAGAAAAACAGATGAAAATACATCTGATGGATATTTTTTAGGAGGCAGAAGTTTAACAGCAACTGTAATTGCTGGTTCATTATTGCTTACAAATTTATCTACTGAACAAATTGTAGGGCTAAATGGAAGTGCTTACGCAGATGGTATTTTGGTAATGGCTTGGGAAACTTTAGCTGCTATTGCTATGGTAATTACTGCAATTTATTTACTACCTAGATATTTAAAAGGTGGTATTTCAACAATTCCAACCTATTTAGAACGTCGTTTTGACACTACAACAAAAGCAATGACTTCTGGCTTATTTTTATCTGGTTATGCAATTGTATTGTTACCAATTGTTCTATATTCTGGTTCTTTAGGAATTAGTGGTATGTTTAATCTGCCTGAATTATTAGGTGTTACTGAATGGCAATCTATTTGGATTTGTGTTATAAGTATTGGTGTTATTGGTTCTATTTATGCTATTTTTGGGGGTTTAAAAGCAGTTGCAGTGTCTGATACAATTAATGCAGTTGGTTTATTAATAGGTGGTCTTTTAATTCCCTATTTTGGATTGATTTCTATCAGTGATGATAGAAGCTTCTTTGGAGGTTTATCAAAATTAACAAGTGAATATCCAGAAAAACTAGAAGCTATTGGTGGTGCAGAATCTTCAATACCTTTTGCAACTATTTTTACTGGTATGATGTTAGTACAATTGTTTTATTGGGGAACTAACCAACAAATTATTCAGCGTGCTCTTGGTGCTAAAAATTTGGCAGAAGGTCAAAAAGGTTTAAGTTTAGCTGCTTTTATTAAAATATTAGGACCAATTATTGTGGTGTTACCAGGAATTATAGCGTATCATAAATGGGGAGGAGAAGTTTTAGCAAATAATGATATTGCTTATCCAAGATTAGTTGCAGAAGTTTTACCAACGTATTTAATTGGTTTCTTTGCAGCAGTAATGTTTGGTGCTATTTTAAGTTCTTTTAATTCAGCTTTAAATAGTTGTGTTACTTTATTTGGTGTAGATATATACAAACAATACATAAATAAAGAAGCAGAAGAGAAAAAAGTGGTTACTGTAGGTAAAACTTTTGGAATCTTTTTAGCAGTATTTTCTATGTTTGTAGCGCCATTTTTATATTATGCTTCAGATGGACTTTTTGGATATTTACAAACTGTAAATGGTGCTTATAGTGTCCCAATTTTAACAGTAATTGTTGTAGGTGTTTTGACAAAGAAGGTACCTGCTCTTTCTGCAAAAGCTGGAATTATTTTCGCTTTTACATTTTATGTAACCTACATCATATTATCAAAAGGCTTCGAAATGGATTTGCCTCATTTCTTACACTTTCAATTTGCGGCATTTGTTTTGACCATAATTTTAATGTTAGTAATTGCAAAAATAAAACCTAGAGATTCAGATTATATACAAGAATACACGAAACAGGTGGATGTAACTCCTTGGAAACATGTAAAGGTTGTTGGTGTTATAATATGTATAGTGGTAGTATCTACCTATTTTATTTTTAGTTAAGTAGTTGTATTTACCAAAAAAGATTAGATCAAAAATAAGGACTTTTAAAATGTAATAGTTTATTCCACAGTTAAAGTTACTTTTTGTAAATCACCCTCTTGTGATGATGCTCCCACTGAAATGGTAAATGTACCAGGTTCTACCACTTTTTTCATTTGTTGATTTAAAATATTTAATTCATCAAAACTTAAGGTAAAAGTTACCGTTTTAGTTTCTCCTGGTTCAAGCGAAATACGTTCAAATCCTTTTAGCATTTTGTTGTAACGTCCAACAGAAGCGTAATCGTCTCTAACATACATTTGTACCACTTCATCTCCTGCTCTTTTTCCTGTATTGGTTACATCTACAGAAACTGTTGTGCTTTCATCTTTAGAAATTGAAGCATTTTCAAATTTTGGTTTACTGTATGTAAACGTTGTGTAACTTAACCCATATCCAAAAGGAAACAACGGAGATTTGTTGGCATCTTTAAATTGTCCTTTACCAGATCCAATAAAATCTGGTCTTTGTAAATAAGTAACAGGAACCTGACCTACAGACCTCGGAAAAGAAACTGTTAATTTTCCCCCTGGATTCACATCACCAAAAATAGCATCTGCAATAGCATCTCCAGAGTGCATACCTAAATACCAGGTTTCTAAAATTGATGGAATATTTTCTGCAACATAATTAATTGACAATGGTCTCCCATTAATTAAAACAGCTACAACTGGCTTACCTGTTTTATGAATTGCTTTCACCAATTCTTTTTGCACACCATACAAATCTAAATTAGCTCTATCTACACCTTCCCCGCCAGTTTTTCTTGAGCCACCAATAACCAAAATAACAGCATCAGATTTTTTTGCTGCAGCGATTGCTGCTGGAAAACCTGTTTTTGATTTTCCTTGCAAATCACAACCTTTTGCGTAATTTATTTTTACTTTATTTCCAACTTTGGCTTTTATTCCATCTAAAGCAGAAACATAAAATGGTGGTAAACCAGAATAACCTCCCAATAAAGAATAGGTTCCTTTTTTAGGTCTTTGTTCGTGAGCATTTGGCCCAATTACAGCTAACGATTTTATTTTAGACATGTCTAAAGGCAATGTATTATTATCATTTTTTAATAAAATAATTGCTTTTTTAGCCATTTCATATGAAAACTCCTGATGTTCTTTTCTACCTGCTTTAATAGTTTTTGTGTCAATCAATTTTGGTTTAGAATCAAATAAACCCAATTGATATTTTGCTTTTAAAATACGAGATGTAGCTTTATCTATATACGTTTCTAACTCAGGATTCTTAGTTATCGTATCTTGTAAAACTTTAGTATTATAGGCTGCTAACTTCTCATTCTTTCCAATAACTAAGTCCATATCAACACCAGCTTTTAATCCTAAAATAGCCGATTCTGTTCTAGTTTCTGCAATAAAATGCATGGTTCCTAAACGAGCAATATCATTATTATCAGAAACAATAAAACCATTAAAGCCTAGCTCATCTCTTAAAATATCCTTTAGCAACCAAGTATTCATATGGTTTGGAACGCCATTATAATCTTGATGTCCAGGCATAACTGAACCTACTTGTGCTTCTTTAATTGCAGCCTCAAAAGGAGGTAGATAAATTTCTCTTAATCTACGTTCTGACATATCACTAAAACCACCGTTAATTCCTCGTCTGTTTTCTGGATAGCCAATAAAATGCTTTGCAGTTGCAATTACATGATTTTCATCAAATCGTTCTTCATCCATTCCTTGTAAACCTTGTATAAATGCAACACCCATTCTAGATACTAAGTAAGGATCTTCTCCATAAGATTCTTCTACACGACCATATCTTGGATCACCAGAAATAACATCTAAGTTAGGCGAATAGGTGTGTGTAACGCCTAAAGTTCTAGCTTCTAAAGCGGTTTGTGAAGCCATTTTTTTAACCAACTCTGGTTGCCAAGTAGAAGCAGCAGCAATCGCCTGTGGATACACGGTTGTATTTCCATAATAATCTAAAACAAGCCATACTCCATGTAATGCTTCTGCATATTTCATATACGGTATTCCCAATCTTTCGTTTGCAGGTGCATCTTGTGTCATTTCTGCAATTTTTTCTTCTAAAGTCATTTGACTTAATAAGTCGTTCACTTTGCTAGCAATTTCATCATCTTCTTTACTATTAGAACTATTAGTTTCAGTGGATGTACATGCATTAATTAGATTTAATAGAGATACTAAAAGAACTAATTTGATGGCAGTTATGTTTTTCATCATCTTTTTGTTGATTGATTAAATTCTAAATTGTATAATAAGTTATTATTAACAATAAATTTACTGTTATACAAATTAATATCTATCCTGTGTAGTCCTGACTTACTTGCGCAACTAAAAATATTAAAGTAGTTGATACTCTTTCTTTAAAGCAAAAAAAAACGAGGATTTTATCCTCGCTTTTAATATTCTTTTTGAAATTATTTACTTCAATTTTAATATTTCACTACCAGCCAATAAATACGCGCCAGTTCCAAAATTTTGCCAGCTATCAGCAGATGCAGGTTCTGGAAAAGCACCAATATTTTGTACCCAACCTACTCTGCCATCTTCGTGTTGGCAAGCAGTTAAAGCACTCCATGCTTTTTTTACTGCAGAAGTATGTTTTTTGTCTAATAAACCATTGTTAATCCCCCAAGCTAGTGCAAAAGTATAAAAACCACTTCCACTTACTTCTCCATGAACATAAGATTTTGGACTTAACAAACTTGTTCTCCATAAACCATCTTCTGGTTGAATTTCTAAGATTTTAGCTGCCATTTCTTTATAAAGGTTTACATAAAAATCTCTGTGTTCATAATCTTTTGGCATATCATCTAAAAGTAAGGCCAAACCACCAATTACCCATCCATTTCCTCTAGACCAAAATATTTTTTTACCATTTGGTTCTTTTCTATCCTCTTTTGTTCCTTTCCAAACAAAACGCATATCTCTTGAAAATAAATTTTCTTCTTTATCATACAATCTATTATATGTTTCCATATAATACTTATGCATTGCTTCTAAGTATTTAGGTTGATTAGTTTTTTTAGCATACAAATTAATTACAGGAGGTGCCATAAATAAAGCATCACACCACCACCATAAAATAGTTTCTCCCTTAATATCTTTAGATTTTCCTTCTGTCCATTTGTTTGGTTCATACAAATGTGCGTCTAAAAACTTTTTTGTAGGTTCTAAGTCTACGAAGTTTCTTCTTTTATCTGTCATTGCAATGTATAAGTAGCTATAAGAAATTGCAACATCATCTGCATGAAATAAACGTTTAAATGTATTCCAATTGTTATGTACTGCTTGATTTTTTAAAGCAGCCATATACATCATGTTTTTTGTTGTTTTATGTGCTCTTGCTACACCTGTATAATAAGCTCCATTTGTCCAATCTGTAGGATGAATTGCAAAAATTGGGTGCGCTTCTTGCCATTCTAAAGCTTTTATCATCGATTTTTCTATTGCTCTATGATCTAAGGCAGTACTTTCCTGAGCAACTACTTTTTGAGATACAGAGCAACTAAAAAACGTTAATACTCCTAATGCGACTAATATTGATTCTTTCATTATCTCTATTTTTTTAATTTAAATTTTACTTCTAAATTTTCTTTTGATGATGTTCCAATTTTTACCCTATAATCTCCAGCTTCTAAAACTTTTTCCATTGATATACCTGTAAACTCTAACATTTTAGGTGTAATTGTAAAGGATACTGTTTTACTTTCACCTGCAGCAAATTCAATTTTTTGAAATGCTTTTAACTCTTTGTCAGGTCTTGTTACAGAACCAATTTCGTCTTTCAAATACATTTGTATTACTTCCTTCGCTTTTACATTTCCTGTGTTAGTAACAGTTACACTTGCTGTAATTTCTGAATTTGGAGTAATTTCTGAACTCGATAATTTAATATCTGAATATTCAAATTTCCCATAGCTTAATCCATGACCAAAAGGATAAAGAGGTCCCTTTCCTAAAAATAAGTATTCCTTTTTGTAGTTGATTTCTTTCATACTATAATGATAAGGCAATTGCCCAATAGATCTAGGAATGGTTACTGGTGATTTTCCTGAAGGAGAAACATCGCCAAAGATAATTTTAGCAGTTGAATGATCTCCAAACTCACTTAGATCCCAAGTATCTAAAATAGCATCAGCTTTTGCTGCAATTGTATTGATAGATAGTGTTCTTCTATGCTTTAAAACCACAATTACTTTTTTACCTAAAGCCGTAATTTTTTCTACCAATTCATCTTGTGACCCAACAGGATCTATGGTTGCTCTATCTCCTAAAGTAGAGTTACTAAAATACGCTTCTTTAGCTGTAAATTCATCACCTCCTAAAAACAACACAACCACATCAGAACGTTTTGCAATGTTTACCAACTTTGCTATCGCTCTTGGATCTCTGTCTAATAATTCTGGAGCACCACCTTTTTCGTTTGTTAAATTGAATCCTTTTTCCTCAGTAAATTTAATGTTGTTATTTCCTAAAGCAGATTCAAACATTTCTTTGGTATTCTCTTTTAATAAAGGACCTAAAAGTGCCACTTTTGTTGACTTGTTTTTATTTAATGGCAACGTATTTTCTTCATTTTTTAATAAAATGATAGACTCTAAATCTGACTCTTTTGCCAATTCTAAAGAAGATGCTGCACGCACTCCTTTTTTAGTTTCTTCTAAATCGATATAAGGATTATCGAATAAACCTAAAATGAACTTTGTTCTTAACACACGTCTTACAGAACGATCAATTAATTTTTCTAATTCTGGGTTATCTTTTACCATTTTAGGTAAATAAGAATACGAATCTTCTGCATACAAATCGATGTCTATACCTGCTTCTAGACCCATTTGAGCTGCAGCTTCTGGAGATTCTGCAACTTTCATAAAATAAAACAAACGTGCTATATCATTAGAATCTGAAACTACATAACCTTCAAAACCCCATTTATTTCTTAAAACTCCTGTTAATAATTCAGGATTTCCATGACTTGCAACTCCATTTAAATCTCCATGAGATGCCATTATTCCTAAAGTTTTTGCTTCTTTAACAGCTGCTTCAAAAGGAGGGTAAACCTCATCAATTAAAGTTCTTTCTGATATTTCTATCGCAGCAAAATTAGAACCACCTAACACTTGACCATACCCTGCAAAGTGTTTTGCAACTGCACCAATATGAGTACCAGCACCTAAACCATCATAATTTCCTTGTACACCAATAATGGCATTTTTAACCATCTGAGTTGTCAAATAAGTATCTTCACCAAATGCTTCACTCATTCTTCCAAAACGAGGATCTCTAACAATATCAGCTTCAGGAGAATGACACATGTGCATACCTCTTAAACGTGCTTCTCTACCCACAACATCCCATTGTCTTTGTACTAATTCTGGATTAAATGATGCTGCAGACGTCATTGGACGCCCAAATAAAGTACAACCTTCTGCATCTACACCATTATACGATTCTGTAACAAATAGTGCTGGAATACCCCATCTGTTATTTTCGATGATATATTTTTGTAATTCGTTATTCATTTTAGCTGCAGCAACAGGATCTATATGTTCTCCTGGATTTTTAACACCAGCAATACCTAATTTTAATTTTTTAATGACTCTTTTCGATAACGTTAAATTTCCATCTTTATCTGGTTTTGTACCAATATTTGCATGGAAGATTCGCATTTGTGCTACTTTTTCTTCGATAGACATTTTAGGTAAAAGTGCCTCTACTCTTTCGTCTATTGATAAACTGGCATCTTTATAGTCTTTTTCTGTTGATGATGATTCTCCACATGCTTGTAAAAGAATCGTTGCTAAAAATAAGAATAGTAATTTCCTCATTGGTGTTTATTATTTTGAAAATGAAAATGAATCAATTTGTAATTGATCGTTAGTTAATTGTTCTATGGTTAAATAAATATTTTCTTTTTGACGCATTTTTTTTAAACTAAAGGTGAAATCTGTAAAAGTGTTATCCTTAGTTTTAAACTCAATTGTTTTAAAACCTATTAATTCTCCTTTTAAAGAGCCTCTTAGTATTTTGATGACAAATTTTGCTCCTTTGTTTGCTGATGCTTTTAGAGTTAGTTTTGATTTTATCTCTAAGCCTATAAAATTCGGGAAGTTGAGATAACTTTTATTTGCTTTTGTTTGAATAGCAAAACCAATTTCTGTTTCTTTTTTTTCAATTCCTTCAGCTATAAAATAATCTTCAGCTTCTAAAGTTTGTTCAGCATTATAATTGCCTACCCCAATTCCATCAACTCTAATCGTTGCCATTTCGCCATTTTCTTTGTAATGTATATAGCTAATAAAAGTATCTCTAAAATAACGATTTCCTGTTTGACTGATATCGCAATAGGTATAATACCATTGATTATTCCATTCAAAAAAAGAGCCATGTCTACCTTGTAGAAAACCATTTGGCCAAGTAGGAGCATCATATCCATTAGCAAAACTTTCTTTTTTAATTACAGAATTTTTATAATTATAAGGACCATATAAATTGTCGGACATTGCATAAAAACAACCCCAAGACAAATAATACTTTCCATTATATTTGTGCACAAAAGGTTTATCATCAGTTGGTTTTTCTAAATTTTCACCATTTTGATTGTAAGGTCCTTTAGGATTATTAATTGTAAGTTTTCTTGGCTTTTCTGCTAAGCTAATCATATCGTAATTCAATTTTGCGATATAATACTCCCAAACTCCAAAAATAATATAGTGTTCACCATTTTCTTCAAATATAGCCATATCGTATTCATCTGTAGGCGTTAATTCTGATGTTAATAATGGTTTCCCTAATGGATCTTTCCAAGGTCCAACAGGTGAATCTCCAACTACTACACCTGTTTGTTGATTTCCTTCTGAAAAATACCAATAATATTTCCCGTTTCTATACGCTACATCTGTTGCCCAACATCTGGTGAAATTTTGATCACCTATATACGTGTCTTTTGGATTTAATACGCTTCGTTTTGTCCAATTGACTAAATCTGGTGAAGACCAAACCCACCAGTCTTCCATAATGAATTTTTTATTGTTGATGGATTTATCATGCGAAGCATAAACGTAAGCAGTATCGTTAAAGATATGAATGTGGGGATCGTTTAATCCTTTATTGGGTACAATCGGATTTTGAGAAAAAGAATCAGAACAACAAAATAATGATTTGAAAATCAATATTTTAAAAATTATTTTATTATTCATAAATGCTATATCTGTAGATATTTTAACTTCTTAAATTGAACAAATAAAAATATATTTTAAAATAAAAAAAGGTATCCTGTACTATAATGGTGTTTATACTACAAGAAACTTCAACTTTTCTTTTTCAAAAAACTTTTACTATATCTCTATTTTTTTATTTTTTTTCCAATTACAAAATACATTCTACTTTCTTTAGGAACATCTCCATCACTATTACCAGCCATAATTATACTTTCTCCTTTTTTAACAATTCTTTTAAAAAGCGACATTTTTACACCTCCTAGATTTACATCATCACCTAAATCCTTATAATCTTTTAACAAAAAAGCAGGTCTTTGCACACGATCATCATGACCAACATAAATTTCCATATCTGCTCCTGCTATGAATTGCAACTGGTCACGTGCCCAGTATTTACCATCAGAATTCGGTACTCTTATATATTCTGAACCTACTAAATATTTTGGTATATGCGTATAGTTATGTTCCATATCTGTATAGGTTTTCTTTCCCCAATGCACATTTTTTCTTAAAGCCGCATTTCCATTTCCTGTATAACTAAATTTGGTAAATAAATCACTTTTATTAACTCTTGCAGGATTATAGAGTTCTGTTTTTGGTGTATAAATTGGTAATGGTTCTTCAAAATTAACATCAATCTTAAATTCTTGAGGTAATAATTTTGATAATCCGTTTTCTATTTCTATTGATTTAGAAGTAATAGTTATACTATCTGATTTTAAACCATCACTAGAAGCAGTTATTGTTACATCTCCAGTGTGTAACATAGAACGAATTGCAACACGATTGATACCAGCTTCCGCATCCAAAAATAAATTGTTTGTGGTGTTTGCTTTTCCACTATTGTAACCACCTCTCCAAATTCCAGGTCCTGATATTGTAAAATCTACTTTGTTTCTACCCAAAGGATGTCTATTACCGTTTTTATCTACAATTTCAAAATCAACCAAAGCTATATCAGCACCATTGGCTAGCCAGCCTTTTGGCCCAACAGTTGATGATAATTTTATAGCGACTGGCTTTCCAACCGTTTTTTTAGTTTGAGAAACTAATAATTTATTATTTAAATAGCCTTCTACTTTTAGTTCTCCTTCTTCAAATTGAACATTTGGGAACTTATACAAATAGCCATTGTCTGCTTTATCATTAGTCGCAATTAATTTATCGTTAATGTACAATTTTACTTTTGTACAATTAGAAACAACATACATAGTTTTCTTTGTGCCTTTTTCATAATTCCAATGACCAACTACATGAATTTGAGCTTCTGGTCTCCACATTGCTTTTGTGGTGTAAAAAGCTTCTTTTTTCAATCTTACAGCATCAACTTCTCCACTTGCTCTGGTAACTTCTGTAGGATTTCTTCCTCCATGAGTACCATCAGAAAATACCCAATTGGCTCCTCCACTATGATAAGACTTCTTACCCATTTTATCCCACCAATCTTCTACTTGACGTACAGCAAAAATTTCTGAACCTATTTTATAAACATTTCTTGAGATGTTAGGGTGTGTCCAAAAATTATCATCTGGTGTATATTTATCCCAAACTCTTCTTGCGCCTTCATCTCTTAAATATTCACTTTCAATTAGTGGTAAATGTGCATATTCTCTTTGCCAACCTTCTGTACCAATTTCAATAGAAATATAAGGTTCTGAATCTGTTTTTACATCAGCTCTTCTATTACCCATTAAACGTTTTCCAAAAGGATCGTAGGTCTTAATAATATTTAAAATTTCTTTATAGTGAGCTTCAGTTTCTGCCCAGTTACCACCTTCCCAAATAAAAATAGATGGATGATTTCTATAATACACAATCATATCTCTAAAGGCAGCAATTCTAATATCCCAAGTTTCACCTTCGTCTTGAGACTCTCCACTAACACCAGGCATAAGGGTTACAAAACCATATTTGTCTCCCATTGTAATCTCTGCTGGAGAACCTGCACAATGGCCCCAACGTATAAAATTACCACCAGCTTCATCCATTAAACGATAGGTAAATTCTTTTAACCAATTTGGTTGTGCTGCTCCTAAACCTGCCCAGCCTGCAGTAGGTTTCTGTCCCCAACCATGTAGTTTTACGTGTTCTTCGTTATTAGTGAAACCTAAGTCTTTATCAAATTTAAATGATCTAATTCCTAATGGGGTAGAGTAGGAGTCAAGTTCTTTATTACCCTCTTTTAAGGTAGTAATTACCTGATACATATATGGTTTTCGTGTATACCATAAATTTGGTTTTTTGACTTTATTTTTTGTTGAAAACTTAAATTTTTCACCTGCTAAAAGAGTTTTTGTATTTTTAGTACAACTTACTTCTTTACCATCAGCATCAATAATTTTTGCTTCAAAAGTGATTATTTTTTTTATAGAAGATTCATTGACCGTTTCTGCAGAAATATAAATATCAGCTTTTTTTTTTGATATATTTTCTGCGTGAACATAGGTTCCAACAGTTTTTAAATTATCATATAAAGGCAAGGTAATATGAACAGGGTTCATTACGTGAAGAAAAACATTTCTATAAATTCCACCATGGTTTGGATGCCAATGCTCATGGTGCCATACTAAAGGGAAATTCTCTCTAAAATGTTCTCCTCTATCATTATTTACTTTAACTGCTATGATATTCTCTTGACCATTGAACTTTAAATATTTTGAAATATCGTATCCAAAAGGAATAAAACCTGTTTTATTGGTTCCTATATATGTTCCATTAATATACACATCTGCTATTTGACGAACAGATTCAAATTCTATGTAGATTTTTTTACCTGAATCTCTTTTTGGCAGTTTAAAATGTTTCCTATACCAAACTGTTCCTCTAAATTGATTTTTCTCTCCAATATGTTTTCCAATACTTAAATCGTCAAAAGTATCTACGTCATTAAACGTATGAGGAGTGCTAATTGTGGACCAATTTGAATCGTCATAATTTATAAGTTGTGCGTTAGTTGGGTTTGCTTTGATGAATTTCCAATCTGGATTAAAATTGTATTTTGTTCTACTCTGTTGCGCATTTAGTTGCAGCACAAAACATATAAATGCAAGTACAATTATTGATTTTTTAATCATTTTTATTATTGAATTTTAAAAAGTTCTTTAGCTTCTTTATTATTATATTCATTTACATCATAAAGAATTATATAATCAATACTAAAGCGCATTGACCTGCCTGATAACGTAATTACACATTTTTCTCCTTTTTTGAGCTGATATACAAAATCATTATAAACGTGTCTATCTTTTTCTGCTGTAGATGCCCAATGCCATGCTAGCTCTTCAGTTTCATCATTTCCATCTTGTAAAATTTTGATGTCTTTTTTTAAATCTTCTTTGGTAAATGTATTTGCAGATTCAAAATCCCCAGAGAGTTTTACAAAAGCGTCATTACACCAATCAGATTTTACTCCTTCTAACCGTTTGCTAGACATTAACATCAATTTAAAATTTCCTGATTTTGGTGCAGTAAAATGATATTCTAATGGAGAATTCGCCTTTCCTGTTATGGGTTTATTCCCCAAAAATTCTAAATAGGTATTACTTGATGCTCCTTTAACGTAATTTTTATTTCCTTTTTTTACAAGAATCCATTTCTGTAATTTGGAATTGGTACTTTCTGCCTCTATAAAAACAACATCTTTTTTTAAAATGGAATTTTTCAACGAAACTTTATTACTTATTTTATAGTTTTGCGTAGCGCAAGCCGAGATAAAGATTGAAAGGATAATACATAAAAAAAGTATTTTTTGTTTTAGCATCTGATATTTATTTGCTTTATAATTTTAAGTAAAAATATTACCAAAACAAATAGTATTTATCCTGTACTCTCAGGATAATCTGTAATTTTTAAACTATTTTTTCAGTTTATTTTAGAATAATTTGCTTTGTAAAAGTGCTTTGATCGGACAATTTTAAACGTAAAGCATATATCCCTTTAGCATAGCTAGAAAAGTTTAATTGATTTTGATAAATTCCTTTTTCTAAAATTCTACCTTGCACATTTATTAATTGATATTCCATGTTTTTGATTGTAGTATTCAATTTAAAAATACCTTGGCTTGGGTTTGGATAAATATCCAAGTAATTTTTATTAAAACTACTGGTACTTAGTGCATCTTTTGAGAAGATTTCAATTTTATCGGGTTCACTGGATAGCGAGCGCTTCTGGGTAAGTCTTATTGTATTTTCTCCTTGTTGCAAACTTACATTTTCTATTTTATTTTCACCGTAAATTCCCCAATCTCCAGTTTTTACAACTAAAAAATTCTCATAAAGTTGTTCATTTATTTCCACATCCATTACAGAATCGTCTCTATTTCTAACAGCTACATGTAGTACAATATCATAATTACCTGCATCAGTAATATCAAATTTATATTCTAAAAACTGATCGGTTTTAAATGAATCTATGTACTTTCCTCCTGATGCTGTATTGTTTGAACCTATATTAATATCATTGGAAGCAGTAGTAAAATCTTCTGCTTCTAACACTTTTATTAAACTTTCACTTGAATCTTCTATTTCAGATAAGTTAAATTCTTGAAAATATAGTGGACGCTTATCACCTACACCTACTGTATTGTTTCCTGTATCTTCCATAAGATATACATATAATTTATCGTCTTTTACAAAAGCATCAAAATGGTCGAAAGAAATGGCTTCTTGACCAGTATAAATTATTTTCCAGTTATTCTCGCCTTCTAAAGTAGTTTTAATATTTACTTTTCCATTGATAAGTTCTACCATAAAAATATGGTTTTTGTAGCTATATAATTCGCCTCTAGTACTTGGGTTAGGAATTAATCCACCTGCATTTTTAGAAAAATTGGCTTCATTGGCTTTTTTATAATAATGCACATTTATATTATCTACTCTGGTTACAAAATGAATAGCTCCGTTTTCTGTTACTGTCCAAGCCGGATCATTAGAACTTCTTGGTTGTGCAGCTGTTCCAAAATCGTCTCCTGGTTGCCCAATTTGTACTGGATCTTTACTAGGATCAATATTATTTCTTATAGGTAATGAAATTGAATTATCATTCACATCAAACCATTGAGTGGAAATGTTTTTTGGAATTTCGTTTGAATATGCAAAATATAAACCACTATTTAACATATATCCATTACTTGTACTTGTGCTATTGTTTGTAGAATATCTAATAGAAAAACCAGCATAAAATTTACCGTTTAAAAAACGTTCTCCACCATACATATTATTTCTATTGGGTAGATTTAAAGTTCCTTCATGATATATCCAATTGTTAGACCAAGATGTACCATTATAATGTGCTAATAAAATGTCTCCATTACCAGAACCTCCTTTTCTGTATCTAACTATTAAACTTCCATCATCTGCTCTATGGATCATAGGATAAGTCATCCTCTCATAATCTTGACCTGCTTTAAGATATGTTCTTTTTTGATTAAAAATTTCTAGTGTAAATTCATTATCTGGTACAAATGCCATATTTTTCTTAGATACAGAATAATTGAAAAAATCATTTGGTAGACTTGATCTGCTATAGGCGTGCATATCGTAAATAATATGAATTGTATTGTCTATTGTGCTTATACCAATAGCAGCTGTGTTGTGAGAATCTCCTCTAATACCTGTTCCTTTTAAAATTTCTCCTCCTTGACCTACGTGTTGATGTGGAAACTCAATTGTTACCCAAGGTGAATTGTCTATATTTAGATTTTTTCTGGATAACATTAAATTACGTTTGTCCATGCCTCCTTTATACCAAGTAACAAAGGCATAACCGTTTATAACATCTACACAATCGCCATGAGGTGTTATTCTTCGTGAAAATTTATAATTTACATCTTTTGTACCTGCAAAGAATAAGCCTCCTTCGTCTTCTTTTGTAACTTTTGTTGAATTTTTTAAGGTAGCTGATAATTTTTTTTGGGCTGAAATGGAACTCAAAAAACCAATAACTAGAGTAAGTAATATTATTTTTTTCATAATGATTAAAATTTGGTTTTTAAAATATATGTTATTAACCCATAAAAGGTAGTTTGAAACTACCTTTTATTTTATGATTATCTTTTTATTAACTTTCAACTATCTAAAAATTAGAAAGAATTAATTTTTAATTGAATGGTATGTTTACCAGGAGTTAACCTTATAATTTTAAATGCTGATGGAACGCTTTTACCATTATGGATAAATTCTTTTCCATCTACTCCATTTAAAGAAAATTCTGCAACCATGTTTCCTGGAATTTCAATTTCATAGGTCTGTAGTCTTGGTCCATTATGTTTAAAACTTGCTTTGATTGTACCTCTTACTGTAGGAACTTCTATTGAGCTTGATTTTAACTTGCTCATTTGAGGTTTAATAGTAGCAATACCAAAACCAGGCGTTTTAGGTTTGATACCCCATAAACCTCTAGGAATTACGTTTGCTGGTGCAGCACCCCAAGCGTGATTCCAATCTAAGTTTACTTTGTACTCATAATCCCAAGCTTCTAAAGTAATTGTAGATCCTACACGAATCATATTGTACCAGCTTCTTTTTGCTTTACTTGCTAATAATTCAAGTGCATAATCTTCTTCTCCTGCATTATACAAACCATCCATTAAAAATTGTGCTCCGTAAACACTACAAGCCATCCCTCTAGATTTAACAAAATCTACTACAGATTGGTAATGCTCTTCTGGAACTAAACCAAATGCTAAAGGCATCATATTGGCGTGTAAAGAAGAATGGTCTGTACCAATTCCATCTACATAAATACCTTTTTCTTTATTAAACATTTGTTCGTTTACTGCTTTTTTAGCTTTTGCAGCTCTGTATTCAAAATCTAAAGCTTCTTGTGTTTTGCCTAATAATTTAGCAAATTCAGCCATAATTTTCATGTTCTCATAAAAGAAAGCATTAATTACAGTACTGTATGGTTTAAATACAAATCCATCACGTTCTCCTTTTGTTTTGCTTCCTGCAAAATTCTTAGAAGGCCAATCTACAATATCAGTTAGTGGTTTTCTATATCCATCAGGAAAACCTAACTTTCTCATAAATTCCTTATCAACTTTAGTTGACGTAATTAAACCATCTTCATTAGATAATTCGAATAATGATTTGTGTTTTAAGTGCTCATAATAACGCTCAATCAACTCCGTATTTCCTGTATACATATAATCTGCATAAATTAATAAAGGAACGTGTTGTTGCCATTCTGTCGGCCAAGTAGGATTTTTCATAAAATACTCAATGGTTCTTCTTGCCATTGCATATTCTCTATCTGTTGTATAATGACTTAATTGATTTAAATACGCATCTGCTTCATAAGGAATACGTTCTCTATCTCCATCTACATACAAGCCATTAAAAGTTGTTGCTTTGATTGAATATTTTGATAAATCCCAAACTTGATTTAAAACGTCATTATCACTTTTGAAGCTACTTGCCTCTTCATCCCAATAAGAATGAAAAGCCAATTGTGTAAAATCTTCTGCTTTTAAAGTTCCTTCAAAACCTTCAATTTCTGCATATCTAAATGGAACTAGAGTAGGGAAGCCCTCTGGTAAAGGAACTGCTTTGTTTGCTCTGGTATTTCTTTCATCAGATTGCACTTTAATCTGGTATTCTGTCTGACCTGGTTTTACATCAACCTTTATTTCTTGGTATCGAATATTACTTTTCTTTGGTACAACTCTATTTACATTTCCTTTTTTATCTAACATTTCACCCACTCTTACTGTTACTGTATGAGGTGTTCTTGCTACATAATTAAAATTCATTGTTGCAAAAGCAGCTTTACCAAAATCGATAAAATAGAAATTTTCTCTTTTTTCAATTTTTTTAGGTTTAATTTCTGCTTTTATGTATTTATTTTCTGTTGAAATGATATAGCTATCACTTTTACCCGTAGTAAATTTTTGAGGTTGAGAATAATCTACCAATCTGTTGGCTTCATCCCAAATTCTAACTTTCCAGAAATAGGTTTTACCAATTTCTAATTCTTGTCCGCCAAATTCTACATCCGTGGATTTTGATGATGCTATTCTTTTGCTATCCCAAATATCACCGTTATTAGCATCAATGATTTCTTTACTTGATGCTACTAAAATTTGATATGCTCCTTGATATTTTGCTCCTAATGGGACTGTCCATCCAAATTCTGGTTTTAAATCAAACACCTCAACTTCTGTGCTTGGTTCTCGAATTAATTCTACTGTTAAATTTGTTGGAGCTGCTCTAAAATGATTACCATTCTTTTTGATTAACTCATCTGTTTTGGCTCTTAAATTTGTTAATACCTTTCTGTATTTTTTCTTACCAACAAGATTTTTAATTTCCTGTGGATCTTTTTCTAAATTATAAAGCTCTTCAATGGTTTTATCATTAACATATCTAAAGTATTTCCATTTCTTAGTTCGCAAACCTTCACTTGGAGGTATGTTATCGAAATCCCAAATATGTTCAATTAAAATCGTATCTCTTTCAATGGTTTTTTTCTCTTTTTTTACAATCGGCATTAAACTTTTTCCTTGCCAAGATTCTGGTGCTTTAACACCTGCTAAATCCAGAATTGTTTGCGGCACATCAATATTTAAAACCATATCATCTACATCTTGATGATTATTTTCTCTTGGATCAAAAACAATTAATGGAACACGTATTGAGTTGTCATACATTAACCATTTACCAGCAAATTGACGTTCTCCTAAGAAATAACCATTATCTCCCATTACAATGATAACCGTGTTTTTATCTTGACCTTTTTCTTTTAGTTTAGCGCGAATTTTTTTAATTTCTAAATCTATACCAGAAATCATTCTATAATACCCTTTTAAACTATGCTGATATTTTTCTGGGTTGTCATATCTCCAGGTCCAACGTAATCTATTAAAACCATCTCTAACAATTTTTGGCTGTGCTAAAAAGTATTTATCATCCCCTAAAACTGGATCAGGAATGGTTGTATCTTCCAACATAGCATCTAAAGGCTCTTGCCAGAAATATTGTTTTGGAGCGCCATCATGTGCATGAGGAGCACTAAAACTTAGCGATAGGCAGAATGGTTTGTCATTATCCGCATTTTTATCGATAAAGTCTAGTGCTTTTTGACCTGTATACCTTGTTAAGTGAACGGTGTCATTACCTATTTTTTTATAATAATATCCTCTTCTATCTTTAAATCTATTATTTCTATCATAAGATTCATATTCATTAAACTGCTTATCTAAATGATTATACCTTGTTCCATATTTACCATAAAAACCAGTATAATAACCATTATCTTTTAATAATCTTGGATAAGAATTATCCATATATTCATCTCTGACATTACCTGTTTGAAAGTTAAAGTTATGGGATCTCTCATATAATCCTGTCAATAGACTTGTTCTACTAGCAGCACAAATTGGTGTGGTAACAATGGCTGAATTAAAATAGGTGCCAGAATTAGCTAGATTGTCCATCTCTGGAGTTTGAACAAACTTATTACCAGCATAACCAATTGCATCAAAACGTTGATCATCTGTTAAAATAAAAATTATATTTGGCTTTTCTTTGATTGATTTTTTTTGAGCAGTTACATTATAAAAACTATATAATGAGCAAATTAACACTATTAAAAAACGATTTTTAAACATAGATTATTCTCTTTAATATTTAAATAATTAATTTTTGTAAGAAACAAAATATTGATACCGATAAATGTAGAATTAAAGGTAAGAAATTGCATCCTGTCCTATCCTGAGAACTGGTTTATATATTTTAAAAGGTTAGTCCATTCTATTGTGGATTAAAATGATATTAATTAAAAAGACCTTTCAATAAATGAAAGGTCTTTTCGAAAATATTTTATAAATAAATTATTTTTCTAAATTTATAGTGAACTCCTCAAATTTAACATCTCTATCTCGAATAACTAAAGTATCCTTTACCGAATGTAATAAGTCAAAAGTCTTTGTGGTTGTAGAAACTAAACTTCCAAAAAAACGAGTTTCAGAGACTTCAACAACTAATTCTCTATATTGAAAATCCAAGTAAATTACATCTCTACTTTTTCCACCCCATTCATCTCCATTTTCTACAAAAGTTCCTGTTCCTGTTACATCAACACTACTATTAGGATCTGCATTAGTTACTGTAATTTCCTCATTATCATTAAATGCTAAATCTAAAGATAATGTACTGTTAGTAGCAATACCAGGTCTTCTAACACCTATGGTGGTTTTTGTTTCTTTTCTTCCGGAAGTCATTAGTGGTAACAACTCATCATCTACAACAAATTCAGATCTATAAACCGTTGAACCATCAATAACTTCTGTTTCAGTTAATGTTGGATTACCGTTTGCATAAACTGTTACTGATTGATTAGATCCAACAGCAACATCTTCTCCTCTTCTTAAATAAATACCTTGGTATTTATTCATATATTTTATTCCAAAAAGCGTGTAATCTTTAGGTAATTCTTCCCAATCATCCGCCTTAATCCTTATTGGATTTGTTACATCCTCAGCTGGAATTCCAACTAAAAGAGAATCTAAATTTTCATAGTTTGTAATTTTTAGTGGAATTACATAATGAACTTCGCCATACTCTGCAAACGCTTTAGGATCATCAAAGAAGGCATCTGATAATTGAACAGGAATACGACCTTTTATAGAGCCAGCAGGTATTGTTACTGGACTTTGTTGTTCTATTGTATAATAAGAAGATGGTAATACTTCTACGTTTACAGTGTCTAAGCCTAATTCAGCTGCATCGATCAATTCAGGAGCAAATTCAAAATGCACTTTCCTATCTATATTATTGTTATATACACCCGACATAGTAACACCAATTTCAAATTTTCCATTGTTATCATTATCATTAAATCCTAAATCATACTTTCCTTGAATTAACGTTCTTACTGGTGTTTGAAATGGAAAATATACTGAAGTTGATCCAAAATCAGGGAATTGATTTAATTGATTTTCGCAACCCATTACACTAAGTGCAATTGCGCATAAAACTAAATATTTTTTCATGTTTACTATTTTTTATTCTATTTAATTACAAAAATTGTACTACCAGCCATTATTTTGTTCAAGTTCAGAGAATTTTAATACTTCTGAATTTGGAATTGGAAGGTATGTAGCAAAAGGTTGATAATTTCTGATTTCAACAGACGGTAACATATTATAATTATTTCCATCAAAGAAATAACCTCTAGCTGCATCATTTAACGGTAATCCCCATCTTCTTATATCCCAAAACCTATGTCCTTCAAAACTTAACTCTATACGTCGTTCATTTCTTATAAGCTCACGCATTTCATTTTTTGTTGTAATTGATAACAGGTAATTATCTGGTTGTGTAATACCCCCTCGATTTCGTATAGCTGCTAATACATCACGAGCAGAAATGCCTTCAATTTGATGATCAGGTCCATCAATTTCATTTGCTGCTTCTGCTAAAATTAAAAATAATTCTGTATACCTAAAGTATACACTAGCATGTCTCTTTCCTTGAGAGGTTCCATCATTATTTATTCTAACGTCTGGATGTAATAATTTTTTTAGATAATATCCTGTAGTTGTTGATTTTCCTTGAATGGAGTCTAATCTGTCATTTCCACCTCCAAAACCAGTATTAATTGTACCACCAGAAATTTCAGAACCATTAACAACAACATATTTTTCTAAACGTGGATCTCTATTTGCATAAGGATTTTGAGAATCGTATGTATTTGATTCACTTATTGGAGTACCATCTATCATAGGAAATATGTCAACAAAGTTTTGAGTGGGATTTATTTCACCATTTCCATTTTTTGATGGCGGTAACATCCTTTTTTCATAAGTAGTACTATTACCACCTATAGAACTACGCCAAAGAGATTCTGGACTCTGAATGTTAGCATCAGATGCATAGAATTCATTACCATTTGGATCTAAACCAGAAACACCACCGATAGAGTTCAATATCTTTGCTGCATTTTCTGCGGCTATTTCATAATAGGTTTGACTGTTTAAGAATGAAGGACTCGCAGCAAAAAGTGCCAAACGTGCTTTTAAGGCTTTTACTATTCGTCCAGAAATACGTAAATCAAAAAAGTTATCATTTACTATTCCATATTTATCGTAATCAAAATTGTCTAAATTAGAATACCAAGGATCTACATTAGTAGCGCTTAGTCCATAATCTGTAGGTAGTAGGTTAAGTGCTTCATCAAAATCTTGCATAATTGCTTCAACAGTAGCTTCGAAAGATAAACGAGGCACATTAAAGTTACCATCTGCTTCAATAAATTCTTTAATATATGGAATACCAAGAAGTTGTCCAGATTCACCTATACCAGCATGTGCTTGAAGTATATAATAATGGTGTAATCCTCTTAAAGCTAATGCTTCTCCTTTCATTCTCATTTCAAACATTTTATTAGTTAAAGTATCTCTACTCCATTGTGTTTGTCCTGAATTAATAATATCAATAAATTGATTTACCCAGAGTACTTGTTCGTAATTGTTCCAACGAGAAGCAGGATTATATTGTGCATTTAACTCTCCTAAAGCAATTCGCTTATAGCTATTGTTTAAAATATTGTTAACAGCATCATCTGTTGCAGCTTCTGAAAATGAATATTGGTTTACAAGACTAGTATATCCATTTAATAATATCCCTTCTGCTTTTTCAGGAAAGGAGTTAATATCTTCGAAATTTATTCGATTCTCATCAATTGGTTCGAATTCACAACCAATTAAACCTGCAAATACCAATACAATTAGTATGTTTTTTATTAAACTTTTCATTTGTTAATCTAATTTATAGTTTGAATTAAAATGATACTCTTAAACCTAGTGTAAAAGTTCTAGTAAGAGGATTTGAACCAATTCTTAATTGTCGAATATCTCTATTTTCAGATATCTCGAATAAATTTGTTCCAGAAATATTCATACTAAAATCTTCTAGTCCTAAATTATTACATAAGATATCGGTAAATTTATAAGTAAGCTGAGCTCTACTAATAGTAAAGAAATTATTTTTGTATAACCAAAATGTTGAATTTCTGAAATTATTTTGATTTGTTACTGAAGATAATCTTGGGAATGTTGCTGTATTTGCAGTTTCTGGTGTCCATCGCCCTAAAACAACTTCTGAATACTTATCATTACCATCAACTGAATAGTATTGGTTAAAGCTACTATTTAATTTATTACCCATGGCTCCTGATTGACCTGATCCTAAAACAAAAAGGTTAAATCTTTTATAACTTAAGTTAAGGTTTAATGCATACGTCCAAGGGCTGCTAGATTGCCCAATAGCAAACCTATCGTCATTATCAATAATATTATCTCCGTTTTTATCTTGATATTTTACATCTCCTGGTTGTACATTACCAAATTGAGGTATAGGTAAACCACTATTTAAAATTCTAACGCCGTTTACATCTGTTGTAAAATCTTCTTCAGAATAAAAACCTTGATCAACTAAACCAAAAATTGTAGAAATCTCTCTTCCTTGAGTTTGTAGATAGTCTTCAGCAAATACTTCTGATCTTATAGTTCTTTCTGTTTGACTGTATAGTATGTTAGCTCCTAAATTAACTGAAAGATTTTCATACTCTTTATTGTAATTTAATCCTAACTCAAAACCAGTATATAAATTTTTATTAAAATTATCATAAGGTCTAAAGGTATCATAGAAAGATGGATATTGATCCTGTAAAAATGTAATTTGCTTGTCCAGTTCTGTTTTAAAATAATTAGCTTCAATCCAAAGTGAGTTCATTAAATAGGTTTCAAAGCCTAAATTTAAATCAATTCTTTCTTCAAATGATAAATTAAGATTTTCTGCTTGACTAATATTTTGTCTGTTATTAGAATTACCATCACCCCAATTTATATTATTTCCATTAGAATAATTTGAATTATACAAATAGTATGAGCTTCCATTATTATTTACAGATCCATTACTATTAAGTGCAGTAATATCTCTATCTGATTTTATGATACCACCAGAAATTTTTAATTTAAGAAAGTTTATAAACTTATTGTTTTTTAAGAAAGATTCTTCGCTAATAATGTAACCTATTCCAGCGGTAGGTGATAAACCACCTCTATTTCCTTCTGGTAATTTTATAGAGTTTGTATATGTAGTAGTAAGATCAACAAATAATTTCTCTTTATAATTATAAGATGTTTGTAGTCCTATATGAGAATCAATATCTGTTTGCTTTGCATCGTTTTGTCTTTGAGAATTAAAAAATCCTAAAAAGGTTGTATTTAAAGAATGATTTTTAGCTAAAGTAGCGTCATAATTTACCAAGCCATAAAAACCGAATCTTGAAATAAAATTATTGGTGCTAAGATTTTCTCTTTGATCCTTTAAATCCTCACCAAAAATATTAAGACCTGTTATGTTATCATCTTGCCAAGTTGGTTCATATGTTTTGAATTGATTGGCAATCGTAGCATTATAAGAATCATAAAAATCAAAACTTAAATAAGTTTTAGCCGATAAACCTTTTGTAATTCTATCTAAATCAAAATTAATCGTATTGTTAAACTGTGTAGAACGAAAAATAGTATTTTGGTATCCTCCAGCTATAGCTAAAGCCACTGGCGAATTAGCTCCAAATTGTTGTGTAGAACCTAAAAGCATTCCATTAAATGTGTTGGCAGCTTGCAATTGTCCTGCAATAACAGGATCACTAGTATCAAGCATACTGATAGGAATGAATGGCGAGTAGGTGTTAGGTCTTAAAGTAGTTGCCTCTTTAAGAAGATTACCCCTTGATGATTTTTGCGTACTTATTACAGCAATACCATCAAAACTACTTGTAATCCATTCATTTACTTTAAAATCTATATTTCCTCTTACATTAAATCGGTTAGATCCCGCATTGATATCCTCATTGATATCAATCCATGATCCACTACGATTCAAACCTACATTAACATAGTATTGATTATTTTTATTTCCACCAGAAAACTCTGTTATTACATTAGTAGAAACAACTAATGGTTGTACAAATTGTGTTGAATATAAATCCAAATCTGGATATCTTGTTCTATTTGAACTTGAATTAAATTCTTGTATTATTGATTGAGAATATAAATCAGAGAAGCCATCATTATTTCTTGCTTCATTAAACAGATTCATGTAGTCAACTGACCCTAAATAGTTAGGTAAAGAAATTGGTACGCTAAAGCTAGACAGTACATTGGCTTTAACTTCTTTTTTATTAGCTTTTCCACGTTTAGTATTTATAACTATTACACCATTTTTTCCTTGACTACCGTAAAGTGCTATGGAATTTGCATCTCTTAATACGGTTATTTGTTCAACCTCCTCCATATTTAAAATATTAGGATCACGACCAATAACACCATCAATTACAAAAACTGCATCACCAACTCCACCAATACCTCTAATATTGTCAGAGCCTCTTACTCCTAATGTTAATCCATTAATGTAATTTCTTACATATTGTGTATTATCAAAAATTAATCTTTCTCTTGGATTGATTGAAGTAATCGCACCTACGATATTTCGCTTGTTTTTAGTTACAACTCCTAATTTTAATTCATCCTTTTTTGAAGCTAAAAATAGAGATTCTTTCAGTATAATATTACCTTTTAAATTTTCTAGAGTTAAAATTAACCTTTCATAACCTTTCTTTTCTAATAAAACGGATTCTTTGACATCTTCTAATAAAATTTTAAACTGTCCGCTAAGATCAGAAGAAACTTTATCACCGTTTGCATTATATACTTTAACGTTGCTTATTGGGTTGCCCTGTTCATCAACTACAGTTGCAGAAACTTCTGTTGTAGTTGTTTGAGCCATTGTGTAATTATTAAAACTAAACATAGTTAGGCTTAGTAATATAATACACTTGTATAATTTATTTATTTTCATTTTTTCTTAAAATTTAAGCAGATTTAGACAATATTACCATCCTGGGTTTTGAGGAAATCCAGGGTATATACGTGTTTGTTCAACAGGGAATGGTAACCAGTAATGCTTTGGAAATTCACAGATTCTCTCAACTAACAGTGCTTCTGTAAAACTACTTCTATTTTTCGGGAAATTCAAAGCTAACTTCCTTTTGTATTTATCTAAATGTGCTAATCCCCAGCGTCTAATATCTACCCATCTATGTGCTTCGTAACTTAATTCAACAGCTCTTTCTCTTCTTAATTCATCCATAAACTTATTGTTATCTCCAACAATATTTACGTCTACATTTGGAATACCAGCCCTAGTACGTAATAAGTTTATAGCTCCTTGAGCTGTTAAATTATAAGAAGAAGGTGATATATTAGCACCTCTAGATGCATGTAATGCTTCTGCATACATTAAATAAACATCTGTAAGTCTCATATGCATTCGGACACCAACATATTGGCTTATAATTGGATTCCATCTAGTGTGATATTTACCATCAACTTTTGGGAAAAATTTAGTCCACATATATCCTGTATTATTTAATATTTTAATGTTTTCACGATTATCACTTCTATGAACCCCCTTTAAAGTAGGCCCTTCAAACCAAAGTTGTGCTGTTTTATGAGGATCATCAGCACCTGGATCTATAACATCTCCATCTATAATATGCCATTTATAAAACCGAGGATCTCTGTTTTCAAAAGGTTTAGAAGGGTCAAATAATGTAGGCCCATAATCACCACTAAGGTCATCTTCTATTGAAAGACCATTTGCCATTCCAAAATTATTATGAATAAAATTATGGGTTGGGCTAATAACCTCATATCCAGCAGAATTGGTATGGATTGCTCTATTTACCCCTGAAGCCATAAATCTTGTAGTTTGTCCTTGACTACCTCCAGTGGCAGAAAAAATAAATTCTGTGCTTCCAGGCCACGCTCCTGGTGCTGGAGATTTCCAGAATACTTCATCGTAATTGTTCCAAGTAGCTAAACGATAACGTCCTTGATCGGCAAGTTTAAGAATACCTACAAATGCTTCAACTGCCATCTCAGCCAACTCTGTATCGTAATCATATGTATTTATACTTACATTATTTCCTTTCATGAGCGGGCTTGCTGCTAAAAGTAGATTTTTACCTTGAAATGCATATGCTGTACCTTTAGTAAGTCTTCCCATATTTTCACCAAGTGTAAGCTGTCCGTAGGATTCATTATCCCAATTTACAGGCAGTAGTTCAACAGCTCTTTGATAATCATCGTTAGCTCTTAAGGCAACTTCCTTGTAAGTTTCTGGGCGTTGTAATTCAAAATCGTCTGTTAAAACGGCATCAACATATGGGTAACGCCCCCAAAATTTCATAATTTCGTTATGAAAAAACGCTCTAAAAAAGTAGGCTTGACCAAGAATTACATCTTTCTCTGCTTGTGTTGCATTTACCATTAAATCTAATTCTTCTACATTTTTAATAACAATATTAGCTTTACGTATACCGCGCAAGCTACCATCATATACTCCTGGTCTTTGTTTATTAAAAGAGTTATTGTTTTCAACATTTGCGGAATTATTTCCTGTAGATCCATAAATAGAATTATAATGGTTATTTAAGTAAACAAAATTATCTCTAATAACATCATTAAATCTTCCTGCGTCAATATCCCCACTAGCTTTTGTAGGTCTATCAACAAATCCATCATCACCTAAAAGAAAATCTTGAAAGGTATGTCCTTGTTGTTCGTAAGAAACCACTAATGCATACATTTCTTCTACAAATCCCTGTGCGTTCTTAAAAGTAGAAAACACATCTTCTTCGGTTATAAGTGCATCAGGTGTTACATCTAAGTAATCCTCGCATGAGAATGTAAATACGAGCCCTAAAATTATTATTATTTTTTTTGTAAAGCTTTTCATTTTTATTTTTTTAAAAATTCATGTTAAAACCAATGTTAAATCTTTTTAATGTAGGATAATCTCCTCTTGATCTAGCAGTACCAGATCTGTTAAATTCTCTATCATCTGGCATATCAGACCATAAAAATAGATTGTTACCGTTTATAAAAACTTGAAGTTTTTGAAATCCAAGTTTTTTAGCTGTACTTTTAGGAATATCATACATTAGAGAAACTGCTCTAAGTCTTGTAATAGAGGCATCTAACCAATTATCTCTTGGGTTAGTTGCACCTGCCACCCCAAATGAGGGTTGAGTATCTGTATTATTTGGAGTATCTACGGTCCAGTAATCTAAATCTTGAGTAAAGATTAAAGGTGTTGAGTTACTAAATGTTTGATTACTGAATAATCTAGAAGCATTCTGAGTACCATACAATTGAGCTGAAATACTAAAACCCTTGTAACGTGCACCTAAAGTAGCACTCCACGTTCTTTGTGGTTGTTCTGGATATCCAAATGGTGCATTATCAAAATTATTATCATAAACTCCGTCTCCATCAAAATCTACAACATCATAATACCCAACTCTAGTAAAATTTTGGTTTTGATTTTGTGGTGTTGACATATAAACATCATCCCAACTGGTTAAAATACCCGCAGGAATAGCAGATCTACCTTGACCAATTGTGTAACCAGCTTGTTTTAGATACTCAGGTGTAAAAAACGGATCATCTCTTACTATTGTTTTATCTATCGCTTCAGTAAAATTAAAATCACCAAATAGATTTAAGCCATTGTCAAAAGTATAACTTGAACTAAGAACAATTTCATAACCTCTTACTTCAGTAACACCTATGTTAGCTGGTGGAGCTGTAGACCCTCCTAAATCTGCTTGAGTTCTATTATTAAGAACTACAATTTTATCACGATCTTCTGCAAAATAATCTACCTCTCCACTTATTAAACCGTCAAATAAAGAAAATTCTGCACCAATATTATATTTAATAGCTTCCTCCCATTGAAGATTTGGGTTTCCTACTATAGCTTCTCTATAAAAATTATAAGGGGACCTACCTCCGTAAGCACTTGGAACTAAATAAGCAGATGATCCAGATTCCCACTGTGTAAGCCATCTCCATCTACCTCCTGCTGTTGGAAAGTTGTCGTCTCCAACAAGTCCATAAGATCCTCTTATTTTAAGATTGTTTAACCAATTTTCACTTTTTTCCATAAAGGATTCATTTGTTATTGTCCAACCTAAGGCTATAGAAGGGAATAGATCGAATCTGTAACCTGGGCCATATTGCTCAGATCCGTTGTAAGCTCCATTTATGTCTATAAAATATCTTGAATCGTAATTATAAGTAACCCTTCCTACCCAATCTTCACGGTATCTTGGAAAAGCATTAACACCTCCACTACCACTAGCTGATTCTTGTCTTCTAACTAAAAACAAGGCGGTCAGGTTGTGCTTATCTGCAAAAGTTCTATTGTAGTTTAATGAAAAATCATAAACCATTCTTCGTGATCGCTGACCTTCTTCAACCTCTGAAGTTTCTAAACCCCATGGGTCTTGCACATAGCCAAATCTAGTTGTTACATCTGGTGTAAGAAGGGTCTCTTGATCTCCATCATAAACTCTATAAATTACACCTCCATCATTCAAATCTTGTCTACTTCTTTGTGTATTATCTAAAGAAAAACGACCTTTAAATGACAAACCTTCAGTTATAAAATCTAGTTTTTGTTTTAGAATAAAATCGGTATTTATTTGAAATGTTCTGTACGTGTCATAACCCCTTGCTTGTAATGATTCAACTGGGTTTACGTAAACATTAAAATAACTAAAAGGATTACCATAAATTCCATCTGGGTATACTGGAGGATAAAGAGTTGGAGCTATTAGATATAGTCCGTTAGTTACATTACCTAGACCACTTGGACTTTCTCTTATACCTGTGAAACCACCTAAGCTAACAGAAAACTCAGTAGTATTTGTTATGCTAAAATCTATGTTGGATCTAAAATTAAATCTATCATATCTATACTCACCTAAATATCCTCTGCCATTATCATATTTTCCCCCATCAAATATATCATTCACGGTTTGGTAAGCTAAACTACCAAAGTATTTAGCTTTTTTATTACCACCTCGAACAGATAAATTAATTCTATAATCTTGTGCAAAATCTTTCAACAATTCATCTTCCCAATTAACATTAGGATAAATGTAACTTTGTTCTAAACTAGAAGGGTTAAGATATCTATTTACAATTGGTAATGGGGTGTAATTATTCCATGTATTTGGTGATTGAGCCATACCTCTTAGGATAGCACTATTTGCCTCTAATAAACCATTATAAGAATCTAACTTCTCTGGCAATTGAGAAACCATTTTAATAGTAGAATTAACACTAAGAGATAGTTGTGCTTTACCTATTTTACCTCGTTTTGTAGTTATTATTATTACTCCATTAGCACCTTCTACCCCAAAAACTGCAGTTGCAGATGCATCTTTAAGCACTGAAATATTTTCTACATCATTCATGTCTATGTCAGTCATTGATCTCTTAATACCATCTACTAATATTAGAGGACCACCATCTCCATTCCAAGAACTTCTACCTCTTACAAAAATTCTCATACTGTTTTCTCCAGGAACTCCACTACCTTGAATTGCGGTTACACCGGGAAGATTTCCTTGTAATGCTTCTTCCATATTAGCAATACCAGAGGTTCTTTCCATTAAATCCTCTCCCTTTATTTGAGAAATAGCACCTACAACACTTTCTTTTTTCTGAGTACCATAACCTACTATTATTATTTCATTTAAAGTTTCTGAACTCTCATTAAGTATTATATTAATGTTTTTCTTATTGATAATGGGTACTTCCAGAGTTTCAAAACCCAAGTAAGAAAAAACTAATATTTTCTGACCAAGAGTTAAGTTTATAGAGAAGTTTCCGTCAAAATCAGTTCCTACTCCATTTGTTGTTCCTTTTTGTAAGACACTAACACCTGGTAATAAGTTTCCATCTTTATCAGATACAGTACCTTTTATCGTTTCTTGAGCTATAATATTAAAACTAAAAGCTAAAAGAAAAAAGAATAAAGTTAATAATGGTCTTTTTGTTTTAAAATTTTTTTTCATTTGTTAATTTAAATTTAAAATAAAATTAATTGAACAATAACGCAAGAAAATAGAATTACGTTAGATGCACAATGTTAATATTATATTAATTTAAGAGTATCCTGTACTATACTGAAATATTTGTAATTCTAAATTATTTATATTCACTTTTGATTATTATAATTATCTCAGATTAACCATTTATCGTTGTATATTTACCTCTAATTTTTAAATCTTTATTATTAATGCAATGAATCAATTTCTTACAAAAAACTTTTTATTAAAAAATGATTTTGCAAAAAATCTATATCATAATTTTGGAAAAACGTTACCTATAATCGATTATCACAATCACCTTTCTCCTAGACAAATTGCTAAAGACACCCAATTTGAAAATATAACTCAAGCTTGGTTATATGGCGATCATTATAAATGGAGAGCAATGCGTGCTTATGGAATTAACGAAAAATACATTACTGGTAATGCAACTGATAAAGACAAGTTTCTAAAGTGGGCAGAGGTCGTTCCATATACCTTAAAGAATCCATTATTTCATTGGACGTCTTTAGAGTTGAAAGCATACTTTAATATTGATGAAATTTTGTGTCCTGAAAATGCCGAAGAAATTTATGAAAAAACTTCTGTCATTTTACAACAAAAATCCCACTCTGCAAATGGCTTACTAAAAATGCAAAATGTAGAAAGCTTATGCACAACAGATGACCCTGCAGATTCTTTAGAGTATCATATTGCAATACAAAAAGATGCTTCAAAAGTTCAGACATTTCCTACTTTTAGACCAGATAATTCTTTTGCTGTTGAAAACTCTAAAACCTATAATAAATATTTAGCCAAACTTGAAAACATATCAAAAGTTAATATAAATACTTATAATGATTTATTAAAGGCTTTAGAAAGTAGGATTAACTTCTTTAATGATAATGGTGGTAGATTATCTGATCATGGTTTTGAACAATTGTATTTCTTTGAAGAAGATATTTATGATATAGACACCTTATTTGTTAAGGTTAGAAATAATCAATCTTTAACAGATAATGAAGTTGCTTTCTTCAAATTTAAAACGGTTATTGAGCTTTGTAAAATGTACCATAAAATTGGCTGGACACAGCAGTTTCACTTAGGTGCCATTAGAAATAACAACAAAAGATTATTGGATGAACTTGGTCCAGATACTGGATTTGATTCTATAGGTGATTTTTCGCAAGCTCGAGCATTAAGTGGTGTATTAAATAAATTAGATAGTACAAATCAATTAACAAAAACAATAGTTTACAATTTAAACCCTGCTGATAGCGAAGTTTTTGCAACTATGGTTGGAAATTTTAATGACGGAACTATAAAAGGAAAAATGCAATATGGTGCTGCTTGGTGGTTTTTAGACCAAAAAGATGGAATGGAAAAGCAAATTAATACGTTATCTAATTTAGGTTTGTTGTCTTGTTTTGTTGGTATGTTAACGGATTCTAGAAGTTTTTTGTCTTTTCCAAGACATGAATACTTTAGGCGTATATTATGTAATGTTATTGGTTCTGATGTTGAGAATGGAGAATTACCAGCAGATGAAGAGTATTTAGGTAAAATTGTAAGTGATATTTGTTACAATAACGCAAAAAACTACTTCAATTTCAAAGAATAATTTATGGATACTATCAAATGGGGAATTATTGGTTGTGGTGATGTTGCAGAAGTAAAAAGCGGTCCTGCATTTCAAAAAGTAGCCAACTCAGAATTAGTTGCTGTGATGCGTAGGAATAAAAAAAAGGCCAAAGACTTTGCAGAGAGACACGATGTTCCATTTTTTTATAATACAATTGATGGTATTATTAACCATTGTGAAATAAATGCCCTTTATATTGCAACTCCACCCTCTACACATTTACAAATTGCTAAACAATGTTTGGCTGCTGGTAAATTTGTGTATTTAGAAAAACCAATGACTTTAGATGCTAATGAAGCTAAAGAATTAAAAAAAATAGTTAAAGAAAATGATAAAATTGTAATTGCACACTACAGGAGAAACTTACCCGCTTTTCAGAAAGTTAAGGAACTCTTAAATACGAACAGCATTGGTAAAATACATTTTGTAAACATCACTATCTTACAGTCAACGACAAATAATGTCATAGCAAAAACAGATGATAATTGGAGATTAAAACCAGAAACTTCTGGAGGTGGATATTTTCATGATATTGCTCCTCATCAAATAGATTTAATGTTACATTATTTTGGTAATCTTAAAAATGCTGAAGGTTTTAGCACATCATCAACTCAAAATAATAAAGTCGCAGATATTGTAAACGGAATTATGACATTTGAAAGTGGAATTCAATTTAGGGGAATTTGGAACTTTATTGCATCAGAAAAAGATGTAAAAGACGAGTGTAAAATTTATGGAGAAAAGGGTACAATCACTTTTTCTTTTTATGGTGAAGAAGTTTTTTTTAAAACTGTAGATAAAAACGAAGTGTTTTCATTTGAAAACCCTCCACATGTTCAACAGCCCCTAATAGAACAAACTGTGAATTATTTTTTAGGAAAAGCTGAAAACCCTTGTACAATTAATGATGGAGTTGAAGTAATGAAAATATTGGATAGTTTTACTAAATAATCTAACCACTTATTCTTACAACAAATCAAATTGTCTAGGTAACCAAAGTGTTAAATCTGGAAAATAAGTAATAAGTAGTAATACTCCTATCATTACCAAGAACAAAGGTAATAATGGTCTTATTACTTGTTGTATTTTTAAATCAGCCACACTACAACCTACAAAGAGTACAGACCCTACAGGAGGCGTACACAAGCCTATACATAAGTTCATTATCATAATAATACCAAAGTGAATTGGATCCATTCCTAATTCTGTTACGATTGGTAAAAATATTGGCGTAAAAATTAAGACAGCTGGAGTCATATCCATAAATACACCAACAAATAATAATATCAAATTGATGATAATTAAAATTACAATTGGATTATCACTAATTGCTAATAATGTATTGCTAATTTCTTGGGGAATATTCTCATAACTCATTACCCAAGACATTGCAATAGAGGTAGAGACTAACAATAATACAATTGCTGAAGTTTTTATTGTTTCTAATAATATTGGTGATATATCCTTAATAGTAATTTCTTTGTAAAAGAACCCTAAAACTAACGTGTAAATTACTGCAATTGCTGATGCCTCTGTAGCCGTGAAAATTCCTGCTACAATTCCTCCAATTACAACTACTAATAACATTAAACTTGGAAAAGCATCAACAAATCTTTTAAAGAATTCTTTAAAGCCTACTAATTTATCTGTTGGGTATTTTTTAATGATAGAATAGATTAAAGCTACAATCATTAAAGCCAAACCAATTAATAAACCTGGTACATAACCTGCAATAAATAGTGCGGCAATTGATACACCCCCGCTAGCTAGAGAATAAACAATTAAAACGTTACTTGGTGGAATGATTAAACCAGTCGTTGCACTTGTAATATTAACTGCTGCACTAAACGATTTATCATAACCGTCTTTTTCCATCATTGGATTCATAAAACCTCCAATAGCTGAAGCAGCAGCAACAGCAGAACCAGAAATTGCTCCAAATAACATACAAGAAATAATATTTACAAACGCTAAACCTCCAGGTAACGGTCCAACGATAGCTTTAGCAAAATTTATGAGTCGTACTGCAATTCCTCCGCGATTCATTACTTGTCCTGCCAATATAAAAAACGGAATTGCAGAAAGTGTAAAACTATCTAAAGAGGTTGCCATTCTTTGAGCTAATGTTGTAACCGAAGGTAAAAAAGGCATTGCACTTAATAAGGTAAATAAGGCTGCCAAACCAATAGCAATAGCAATTGGTACTCTAAGTGATAAGAAAACTAAAAAACTAACAACTAAAATAAGGACTTCAACTAAATTCATAAATTATGCTTTGTTTAATTTTCTTAAGTTTAATAATGTATCCATGCTGTAATAGCAAATTAAAACTCCTGAAATAGGGACTACCATATAAATAAATCCCAATGGAATTTTTAAGGTTGCAGATGTTTGTCCGAATTGAAAACTTAGTTGCACTAATCTAAATCCGCCAATAATCATTACTGTAAATGCAAAAATAGTTATGGATATAAATACTATTCCATTGAATAAGTTTTGACTTTTTTTAACAACAGCTTCAGGAATTAAATCAATTGCTAAATGTAAATTTTTACCAGCTGCATAAGCTGCTCCTAATAATCCAACCCAAATTAAAGAGAAACTAGATACTTCATCAGTTATGGTACTTGGCGCTCTTAAAACAAATCTTGAAAATACCTGCCAAACAACACTAACTAACATTAATACTAAAATTAGTAAAACTAATTTTTCTAAAACGCTATCTATTTTTGCTCTCATTATTGTTGATTTTTTATAGAAGTGATTAAAGATTTCATTTCTTCATTATTATCAAACATTTTTAAAATTCCTTTGGTTCGCTCTTCAAAAGGTTTTTTATCAGGATAAACAATTTTTACACCGGCTTTTTTAACTGCAGCTAAAGATTCTTTTTCTGAATCCGACCATAATTTTCTTTGCGCTATAGTACTTGTTTTTACCGCATTTTTTACCCATTGTTTTTCTTCTTGATTTAAACGACTCCAAGTATCAGTCCCTATCAATAAAACATCTGGTACAGCAGTGTGTTCGTCTAATGAGTAAAATTTACATACCTCATAGTGTTTAGATGTATAAAAACTAGGCGGATTATTTTCAGCTCCATCAACAACACCCTGTTGTAAAGCAGTATATAATTCTCCCCAAGAAATTGGTGTAGGAGAACCTCCAAGATCATTAACCATTTCTACAGCCATGTTACTTTTTTGAACTCTAATTTTTTTTCCTTTTAAGTCTGTTGGAGATTTTATAGGTGCCTCTTTCATATAAAAACTTCTACTTCCTGCATCATAAAATGTTAATCCTCGAAGTCTAAATTTTTCACCTTTTAATAATAAACTTTCACCTATTTCACTGTCAAAAACACTAAAAGTATGCTTTTTATCTCTAAACATATAAGGAACACTAAATACTTTATATTCAGGAATAAAGTTTTCTAAAACTGCTGCAGAAACTTTAGTAATATCCAAACTACCTATTTGCAATAACTCTAAACATTCTCTTTCACCACCTAATTGTCCACTTGGATAAATGTTTAATTTTAATTTTCCTTGTGATTGCTTCTCTAATTCTTCACCTAAAATAACCATCGCCTTATGAACTGGATGTTGTGTGTCTAAAGCATGACCTAAGCGTATTGTTTTTACCGATGATTCTGATTGGCAACCAAAAAAGAATATAGAAATTGTTAGTAGAAATAGGTATTGAAGAAAGTATTGCTTATTCATTATTTATGGTTAATTAATTTATAGTAACGATTAAAGGATTATTTAATTTTTGAGAGAAATCTGTCAAATAATTTTCCCAATCTTCTTGAGTGCTAAATTGTTTGCTTTTTTTCCATCCAAAACCACTATAAAAAATAACTTTTTCATCAACTACATTTAAATGTAAAAAATGATTGCTTTCATCTTTTTTTGATGTAACATATTTTTCAGATTCAGAAAAATAAGGTTTTGTGGTTACAATTCCTGTACCTACTTCTGAATCATCTATAGCTTCCCAATGACTTACCCAAAAATTAGTATTATTTTGGTTGGTAACTCCTTTTTTGTTGTGCAAAGTAATCCCTGAAGAAAGAGTTTCTGTTCCCATAACATCAATTTCAAAACGTGTTAAGTTTTGACCATAATCTAAGGATATCTGTTTAGTTTCGTTAATTTGTTTTCCTGCAGCATCCCAAGTACCATATGTTAGTACGAAACTTGTTCTTAAAGGTCCAGTTGTAATAGTTTTATAAGATGTAAAGTTTCTAGAAAAATAATACGATGTATCTACTTTTACAGCAGTACCTCCAATACCTCTACTTACACCTACATGAAAATTATCTAAACCTTCTCCATGATCTTTATGATATGCACCTTTTTTAATATCGTTTCTTTTGTACCAAGTATTGATAATAGGATATTCAACTCGTTTTAACCAAGCATCAATTCCACTAGACAATGTTCCTCCTTTTACACCCTCTTCCACCATTTTTTGCGCTGCTGGGCCAAAAGTTCTAAAAGCAACTCTATTGTTTTCCCAAGTATAGTCGTCTGTTCTTTCTGGTACAAATCGAGAATAACAGTAATTAATTACTGAATCTTGTTTTTTATCCGAAATTGATAAGGTATATGTCCTAGTAGCATTTGCTTTTATTGAAGGTTGAAATAAAATAACATCATTTTTACCATCTAAATCAGTATCTACAGTTTGAGAAGTAACAATGTTGTCATCTGAATCAAAAACTACTAAATTAGCTTGTTTTTCTGATGCTATTTTAGAAATATCTACCTCAACAGTTTCAAATTCTCTATCAAGAGATAAATCGTTTTTCACTTTAACTGTTGAAATGATTTCTGATTTTTTATCACAATTGATAAAAAAACTCGCTAAAAGACAACAGATAATTATTCGTTTCATAATATGTATAAAATACCTACAAGGTTATAGAAACCTTGCAGGAAAAAGTTATTCTTCATTTGATGGTTTTCCAATAGTGGCTAAGATTCCTCCATCTACATATAAAATATGTCCGTTTACAAAATCACTTGCTTTTGAGGATAGGAATACTGCTGCTCCTGCTAGATCATTTGGATCTCCCCATTTCTTTGCAGGTGTTCTATTTATGATAAAATCGTTAAATGGATGACCGTCAACTCTAATTGGTGCTGTTTGTGAAGTTGCAAAATATCCAGGTCCAATTCCGTTTACTTGCACTCCAAATCGCGCCCATTCTGTGGCCATATTCTTGGTAAGCATAACTAAACCTCCTTTTGCAGCAGCATAAGCTCCTACTGTATTTCTGCCTAATTCACTCATCATAGAACAAATGTTAATGATTTTTCCAGCTTTACGCTCCATCATTCCTTTAATAACATGTTTAGAAACGACAAACGGACTTACCAAATCAATATCAATGACTTGTTTAAAATCTGCAACTTCCATTTCTGCAAGTGGTGTTCTTTTAATAATTCCAGCATTATTTACTAAAATATCAATGTTACCAACTTCAGTTTCTATTTTGTTGATGCTTTCTATCACTTGAGCTTCAACAGCAACATTAAATTTATAACCCACAGCATTTATACCTTCTGCTTTGTATAATTTAACTGCTTTGTCTATTTTTTCTTGTGATGAATTACCATTCACAATAATGGTAGCTCCTGCTTTTCCTAAACCCATAGCCATAGACATTCCTAAACCGTGTGTAGAACCTGTTACTAGAGCTACTTTTCCTGTAATATCAAATAATGTTTGAGACATATTGTTATCTTAAATCGGTGATTTTTGCTACATCCATATCATTATAGTCTAAATTTTCACCTGCCATACCCCAAATAAAAGTATAGTTTGAAGTTCCTGAACCTGAATGAATAGACCAAGGTGGAGAAATTATTGCTTCATCATTTTGCATCCAAATGTGTCGCGTTTCTTGAGGTTGCCCCATAAAATGACAAACAGCTTGCTCTTGAGGAATATCTAAATAATAATAAATCTCCATTCTTCTATCATGAACGTGAGCTGGCATTGTATTCCAAACAGAACCTGTTTTTAACTCTGTCATTCCCATTTGTAATTGACAAGTAGTTACAATTCCACCTATAATCATTTGGTTTACAGTTCTATGATTGGCAGTTTCTAAACTACCTAATTCAATTTTATTAGCTTCTGCCTTTGTAACTTGTTTTGTTGGGTAAGCATTATGTGCAGGTGCCGAATTCATATAAAATTTCGCAGGATTGTTAGCATCATCACTTTTAAAGACAACCTCTTTCACACCTTTGCCAAGATATAAAGCATCTTTGTGCAACATTTTATATGCTTGACCATCAGCAATAATAGTTCCTGTTCCACCAGCGTTTATAACACCAACTTCTCTTCTTTCTAAAAAGTATTCCGCTTTTAAAGGGTCAATAGTTTCTAAAGTTAATGCGTCTGATGTTGGTACTGCTCCACCAGCCATATATCTATCATAATGTGTATATATCCATTTGATACTCCCTGATTGCATTAAATCTGGAACTAAAAACTCGTCTCTTAATTCTTGTGTGTTGTATTTTTTTACTGCTTGCGGACTTGAAGCATATCTAGTTTCGAAAGTTGTTGCCATAGTTTTTGTTTTTTATTGTAATTTGATTGATTAGATACTGAAACAAGTTCAGTATTAAAATCTAATCCATTTATAATGAACGTCTAATTCCTAGTTCTAAGCCTCTTAATTCAGCCAAACCACGTAAACGTCCTATCCCTGAATATCCTGGATTTGCTATCTTTTTTAAGTCGTCTAGCATTTTATGACCATGATCTGGTCTAAAAGGCATTCTTAGATCTTGTCTTCCTGCTTCAATTCTTTTTTGTTGCTCTAAAATCAACGCTTTCATTACTGCATACATATCAACATCTCCTTCTAAATGATCTGCTTCATGAAAATTCCCTTCTGAGTCTCTTTTTGTAGCACGCAAATGTATAAAGTGAATTCGATCTCCTAAACGCTCTACCATTCCTACCAAATCATTATCATCTCTTACTCCAAAAGAACCTGTACAGAATGTTAATCCGTTATTTGGTGATTGTACTGCATTGTAAATGTCTTCAATATCTTGCTCTGTAGAAACTACTCTTGGCAATCCTAAAATTGGAAATGGTGGATCATCTGGATGAATACACATTAGCACCCCTGCTTGTTCTGCAGCTGGAATAATTGCTGATAAGAATGAAAACAAGTTAGCTTTCAATTCTTTAGAACCTATATTTTTATACGTTGCTAATATTTGATTGAATTCATCTAAAGAATATCCTTCTTCTGCACCTGGCAAACCAGCAATAATATTTCTGATTAATTTGGTTTGTTCTTCTTCTGATGAATTTTTGATAAATTCAGCCGCTTTTTGCTTTTGATCATCAGAATATTCATTTTCTGCACCCGGTCTTTTTAACAAATACAATTCGAAAGCTGCAAACGCAGCCGCTTCAAAACGCAATGCAGTTGATTGATCAGACACTTCGTAATCTAAATTCGTACGTGTCCAATCTAATACAGGCATAAAGTTATAACAAACAATATCAATACCACAAACCCCTAAATTTAAAAGTGTTTGTTTGTAGTTTTCAATATATTTTTGAAAGTCACCAGACTTCGTTTTAATGTTCTCATGTATTGGAACAGATTCAACTACAGACCAAGTTAAGCCAACATTTTTTATAGCTTCTTTTCTTTTAATAATTTCTTCAACCGTCCAAACCTCTCCATTTGGAATATGATGTAAAGCAGAAACAATTCCTGTTGCTCCTGATTGTTTTATGTCTGATAAAGAAACTGGATCGTTTGGTCCATACCAGCGCCAAGTTTGTTCTAAATTTTGAATCATTTTTATTTTTTCTTTAAAAATTAGTGATTTTTAAACACCACTATATGCTGCAAATCCACCATCAATTGGTATAACTATTCCTGTAACAAATGCAGATGCATCATCACATAAAAATAAGGTAGAACTAATTAAATCATCAGGAGTTCCATAACGTCCCATAGGTGTTTGATCAATTATTTGCTGACCTCTTTGCGTTAAACTTCCATCTTCATTTGTTAACAAAGTACGGTTTTGATCAGTTAAGAAAAAACCAGGAGCTAAAGCATTTACACGAATGCCTACCTTAGAAAAATGCACTGCTAACCATTGTGTAAAGTTTGAAATAGCTGCTTTTGCTCCACTGTATGCTGGTATTTTTGTCAACGGGGTAAATGCATTCATAGAAGAAATATTTACTATAGAGCATCCTTCACGACCAACCATATCTGTTGCAAAAACTTGTGTAGGGATTAATGTACCTAAAAAATTAAGGTTAAATGTAAACTCAATTCCTTTTGGATCTAAATCGAAAAAAGTTTTAAAACCTTCTGTTGCATTTTGTAAATCTTCCATAGCAAAAAACGGATTAGAAGTGGTTCCTAAAGGGTGATTACCTCCAGCACCATTCACTAAAATGTCTACTTTTCCAAAAGCTTCATTTATAACCAGTTTTGCTTTTTCTAAAGAATCTTTTTCTAAAACATTTGCAGAAACTCCAATTGCTTCTCCTCCCTCTGAAATAATTTCATTAGCAACTTTATCTGCTGCGTCTTTTCTTAAATCTAAAACAGCAATTTTATTGCTTTGTTTTGCAAGTGCTTTTGCCATTGTGCTACAAAGTACACCTCCTGCACCTGTTAATACGATTGTCTTACCCATTTTTTAATGTTTAAGAAGTAAATATAAACGGATCTGAGTTTTTTAATATCCTGTACTATCTTGTTTTTATGTTTTTTTTAATTCAGTAGCTTTATAACTTAATAAAACAAGATGTTAGTTTTAAAAAAAATATTTAACCAAACCTTAAGAATTATTAAATATGCAATGAATTGTTCGGTTTTTTGAATATTTTAAATAACTAAAGAATCGAATTGAATGGCTTAAGTTTTTTATTTTTGTTAACAATTAATATTATCAGAAATTGGGTCTAATCATATTATCAATTATAATCTATAAATTTTGAAATTTATAAAGTATACAAAAAAAGGTATTTATTGCATTCCAGGTAAATTTTATTTAGATCCATGGTATCCTGTAGATTATGCAATAATTTCTCATGGGCATGCAGATCATGCAAGATGGGGTAACAAACATTACCTGTGTCATAATGATTCTAAAGCAATTTTAAAGCACAGAATTGGGCAAGATATCTCCATAGAAAGTATGGGGTATAATGCGCCTAAAACTATTAACGGAGTAAAAGTTTCCTTTTATCCTGCAGGTCATATTATTGGCTCTGCACAAATTCGTTTAGAATACAAAGGCTATGTTATTGTGTTTTCGGGCGATTATAAAACCCAACCAGATTTTATTACAGTGCCTTTTGAACCTGTAAAATGTAACGAGTTTATTACTGAAAGTACTTTTGGATTGCCAGTTTATAAATGGAAAACGGAGTTAGAATTGCAAACTGAACTTCAAAATTGGGTATTGCAAAATCAGCAAAACAACAGAACAAGTGTATTTTTAGGCTATAGTTTAGGAAAGGCCCAAAGAATTATGAAATTAGTAGAAGACGTAGATGCTATTTTTGTGCATTCTGCCATTGCTAATTTAAACGACGCTATTTCTAGTTCAGGAAATCAATTGCCAGCATCTTCTTTAATAACGACCGACTTCAATAAAAAAGATATTCAAAATAAAATTGTAATACTACCACCAGCATTATTAGGCTCTAAATTGTTAAAACGTATTCCGAACGCAGCAACTGCGATTTGCTCTGGATGGATGCACATTCGTGGAAATAGAAGGTGGAAAGGAGTAGATGCAGGTTTTGCAGTGAGTGATCATGCAGATTGGGATGGTTTACTTGAAGCTGTGAAAGCCACAGAAGCAGAAAAAGTATACGTAACCCACGGATCTCAAGCTGTATTTTCTAAATATCTTAACGAAATTGGTATTGAAGCGTATGAGTTAAAAACAGAATATGGAGAAGATGAACTGGCTAAACAAGACACCTTAAAAACTGAAACTGTTTCGTAATGAAAGACTTTTCTAATCTTATAAGCGCTATTGAAATCACCAATAAAACCAATGCTAAAATTGAGGCAATAGTCAATTATTTTAAAGTAGCTCCAGATAAAGATAAGTTGTGGTTAATCGCCTTATTTACTGGTAAAAGGCCAAGCAGACCTGTAAAGTCGAACTTAATGAAAGAGTGGTGTATGCAAATTACCCAACTACCTGAATGGCTCTTTTTAGAAAGTTATTCTTCTGTAGGCGATTTAGGCGAAACGTTAGCCTTGTTATTGCCAAATCCAGAAAATGAAATTGAAAAACCTTTACATGTTTGGATTGATGAACTCATCAACCTAAAATCAACAACCGATGCTGAGAAAAAAGAATATGTTTTAAAAGCTTGGAATGGCTTAAGGGCACAAGAACGTTTGATCTTTAACAAATTAATTGGTGGAAGTTTTAGAATTGGCGTTTCTAAAAAAACGTTGGTAAATGCCTTGTCAAAATTATCAGGTATAGCTGCAAATCAATTAATGCATAGTATCATTGGGCGCTGGACACCTAACACTATTTCTTTTGATGATTTATTGAGTGGTGAACATATCAATTATGACAATTCAAAACCCTATCCTTTCTGCTTGGCTTATGCTTTAGAAAAAGAATTGCAAGATTTAGGTAGTGAAAATGAATGGCAGGTTGAATATAAATGGGATGGTATTCGTGGTCAAATTATAAAAAGAGAAGATGAAGTTTTTATTTGGTCTAGAGGAGAAGAATTGGTTACGCAACAGTTTCCAGAAATTGTAGAAGCAGTTTCACAATTACCAGGAAGTTTTGTTATAGATGGCGAAATTTTAGCCATAAAAGACAGTGCAGTACTGTTATTTAACGATTTGCAAAAGCGTTTAAACCGTAAAAATGTAACTAAAAAGTTACTAGAAGAAGTACCTGTTGGTTTGTATATTTATGATATTCTTGAACAAAATCAAATTGATTTAAGGCAAGTATCTATGGTGCAAAGAAGAAATAAATTAGAAGAGCTATTTACTCAAAATACAAGTACTATTTTAAAATTATCTGAAGTAATTCAATTTAAAAAATGGGATGAATTAGATGATTTAAGAAATGCTGCTAGAAGTTTTAATAGCGAAGGTTTAATGCTAAAAAAGAAATCCTCTAACTATCATGTAGGCCGTAAAAAAGGAGAGTGGTGGAAATGGAAAGTGGATCCTTTAACCATAGATGCAGTTATGATTTATGCGCAAAAAGGAAGTGGAAGAAGAAGTTCTAAATACACAGATTATACCTTTGCAGTTCAAAATGAAGATAAATTAGTAACAGTAGCCAAAGCATATTCAGGCTTAACAGATAAAGAAATTACAGAAATTTCTAGGTGGGTAAATAAAAATGCAATCGAAAAGTTTGGGCCAGTAAGAACTGTAAAACCAGAATTGGTTTTCGAAATTGCTTTTGAAGGTATTGCGTATAGCAAACGTCATAAAAGTGGTGTTGCAGTGCGTTTTCCAAGAATGAAACGTTGGCGTAAAGATAAAACTGTAAAAGATATTGACACTATAGAAAGTGTAAAAGCATTAATTGAAGCCAATTAAAAATCAACTACTAAAAACTATTTTTTGAGCAACTTTAATCAAACCCAAGGTTATCAAATCATCCAAAACTGGATGCAAGAAAAAGGGCATGAACCTTTTAGTTTTCAGTCGCAAACTTGGGAACGTTATCAAAATAATTTTAGTGGAATGGTGGTAGCTCCAACTGGATTTGGAAAAACATTTTCGGTTTTTCTAGCAGTTGTTATCGATTATTTAAATCATCCAGATAAATATAAAAAAGGATTAAAATTAATTTGGATTAGTCCTTTAAGATCTTTGGCCAAAGATTTGGCAAAAGCAATGAATGATGCCGTAGAAGAAATAGGTTTAGATTGGGCAGTTGAGGTAAGAAATGGAGATACAGCTACCAAAGATAGAAGACGTCAAGAACGTTTAATGCCAGACGTTTTATTAACGACACCAGAGACCTTACATTTATTATTTTCTCAAAAGAAAAACGCTCGATGGTTTAAAAATGTTACCTGTATTGCTGTAGATGAGTGGCATGAGCTGTTGGGTTCTAAACGTGGTGTTTTAACAGAAATTGCTATCTCAAGAATTCGAAATTTATCTCCCAAGTTAAGAATTTGGGGAATTTCTGCAACCATAGGTAACTTAGAAGAGGCTAAAGAAGTTCTAATTCCTTATGATGTAAAAACTACCATGATTCGTGCTAAAGAAAAGAAGAAAATTAAGATTACTTCTTTGTTGCCAGATCAAGTTGAAGAATTGTCTTGGGCTGGGCATTTGGGTAAACAAATGAGCTCAAAAATAATTCCGATTATTTATGAAAACACAACAACCTTAATATTTACAAATACAAGAAATCAAAGTGAACTTTGGTATCAAATAATTATTGATGAAGAACCAGACTTAATTGGGCAAATTGCCATACATCATGGTTCTATAGATAAAGTACAACGTAATTGGATTGAAGAAGCCATATCTCAAGGATTGTTAAAAGCTGTAGTGTGTACGTCTTCATTAGATTTAGGGGTAGATTTTAAACCAGTAGACTGTGTAATTCAAATTGGTTCTGCAAAAGGAATTGCACGTTTTATGCAAAGAGCAGGTAGAAGTGGTCATTCACCTTTTGAAACCTCTAAAATGTATGCTGTTCCTACGCATTCTTTACAGTTAATAGAGGTTGCTGCAGTAAAGGAAGCTGTAAAACAACATGAAATTGAGGCAAGACAACCTTATGTTTTAACCTATGATATTTTAGTGCAATTTTTGGTAACGCTTGCAGTTGGTGAAGGTTTTAAACCAGAGGAGACCTATGCGTTTATCAAACAAATTCACGCTTTTCATTATTTAACAAAAGAAGAATTTGATTGGTGTATTCATTTTATTACACAAGGAGGAAATACTTTAAAAAGCTATGAGGAATTTCATAAAGTGGTACTTGAGGAAGATGGGTTTTACAGAGTAAAAAGCAGAAGAATTGCCATGAATCACAGAATGAATATTGGTGTGATTGTGAGTGAAGTAATACTTTTTGTAAAATTCTTTTCTGGGGGATATATAGGTATGGTTGAAGAGTATTTTATTTCTAAATTAAATAAAGGTGATGCTTTTGTTTTAGGAGGGAAAGTTTTAGAAATTCAACAAATAAAAGACATGACAGTTTTAGTAAAAAGGAGTAAAAAGAAAAAAGCAATTACACCAAGTTGGATGGGAGGGAGATTGCCTTTAACTTCTGGTTTAACTCATTTTTTACGATTAAAACTAAGTGATGCTTTAACACCAAATAACAGAGAACGAGAACTTAAGTTTCTCTATCCTTTATTAAAAAGACAAGAAACCAATTCGCATATTCCAAGACATGACGAATTTTTAATAGAAATGATAGAAACCAAAGAAGGTTTTCATCTTTTTGTATATCCTTTTGAGGGTAGATTGGTGCATGAAATTATGGCTTCTTTAATTGCTTACAGAATTAGTCAAATTAAGAAATTAACGTTTACTATTGCAATGAATGATTATGGTTTTGAGTTGTTAAGTGATCAAGAAATTCCGTTAACTGAAGAAAATATGAATGCTATATTTTCTAAAGAAAATTTAATTAAAGATGTTACAGCAAGTATTAATGCAAGTGAAATGGCTTCACGTAAATTTAGAGATATTGCAGTAGTTGCTGGTTTAGTAATACAAACACAGCCAGGTAAACGCAAAACAAATAAAAGTTTACAATCATCATCTGGTTTACTATTTAGAGTGTTGAATGATTATGAACCTTCTAATCTTTTACTGAAACAAGCCTATAATGAAGTGTTTGATTATGAACTAGAAAAAGTACGTTTACAAGCGGCTTTTCAACGTATTTCTAAGAGTAAAATTATTTTGAAAAAAGCCAGTAATTTTACACCTTTGAGCTTTCCTTTAAAAGTAGATAGCTTAAGAGGTACAATGAGTAACGAAGACTTAAGCAAACGTATAGAGCGTATACAAAAGCAGGCTTTAAAATGATGCAAAACATTTCTATTATTTCTAAAACAATTTGGTGTAATGATGAAGTTTTAGAACTTACCAATCAACGTGTAATTTACTGGAAGGCTAAAAAAAGTTTAATTCTGAGTGATTTGCATATTGGTAAATCTGCTCATTTCCAAAAAAGCGGAATTCCTATCCCTACGAATGTTTTAACTAGAGATTTAGAAAGATTAAAACAGCTGATTTTACATTTTAAAGCAGAGAATTTAATTATAGTTGGCGATTTATTTCATGCAGAATACAATTCAGATTTAGATGAGTTTAAAACTTGGCGTATTCAATTTTCTAATTTATCTATACAATTAATTAAAGGAAATCATGATCGGTTTTCTAACTCGATTTACGAACAATTTCAAATCGAAGTTTTTAAAAAGGATTTAGTGTTAAATTGCTTAAAATTTGTGCATGATTTTGTAACGCCTTCTACAGATTATTTTACAATTTCTGGGCACACACACCCAGGAGTTTTTATAAAAGGAAAGGGTAAGCAACACATAAAATTACCTTGTTTTCAGGTAACTAATACCCAATTAATTTTACCTGCATTTAGTTTGTTTACAGGTTTAAATACTAGAAATGCGCCTAAAAACTGTAAAAACTATTGTTTTACCAATGATGGTATTTTCGAAATATAAGATCTATGAAAATTTTTGATTTTTTTAACCAAGAGCCAATCCTTCTCAGAATTATTTATGCGATAACTTTTGTATTGTTTTGGTATTACAGCTATTGCTTTTTTACTGACACCCCTTTACTTCATAAATATATTCCTATAATAATGAACTTTGGTATTTTACTGCTGATATTCAGAAAAACAAATTACAATTCAAAACAAAGAAAATAAGGTGTTTATTTCATTAAATAAGATTTTAAATCTTCGTAAGTACTAATTTTTAAAGCTACTTTTTCTTTATCAATTACCTTCTTAATTTGCTCTGGTATTGCAACACGAACAGGTAAGGTGCTTTCTACAACATCTAGAAATTTAACAGGATGTGCAGTTTCTAAAAAGATACCAATTTCGTTTTCTTGTAAACCATATTTTTCTAGACCTAAATAACCAACAGCTCCATGAGGATCTGAAACATAGCCAGAAATATCATAAATATCTTGCATTTTTTCTCTAGTTTCATCATCAGAAAAAGAATAAGAAGAAAAAGAATTTCTTAATTGTTGTAAATCGTTATCAAACAATTCTCTAATTCTTATAAAGTTACTAGGATTACCAACATCCATGGCATTAGAAATAGTTGCTTTAGATGGTTTAGGGGTATACTCACCACTTTTTAAATAATTAGGGACAATATCGTTTACATTGGTAGAGGCCACAAAATGTTTCACAGGTAAACCTAACTTTTGAGCCATGATTCCTGCGCAAATATTACCAAAATTTCCACTTGGCACAGAAAATACTAGGTCCTTCTTTTTTTGATGTAGTGCTTTATAAGCAAAGAAAAAGTAAAACATTTGAGGTAGCCATCTTGCAATATTTATTGAATTTGCAGAGGTTAATTTTCTTTCAATTTCATCATCTAAGAAAGCGGTTTTTACCATCTCTTGGCAATCGTCAAAAACACCATCTACTTCTAAAGCTGTAATATTTTGACCTAAAGTTGTAAGTTGTTTTTCTTGAATATCACTCACTTTTCCTGAAGGATATAAAATAACCACATTTACACCTTTTGCGCCTAAAAAGCCATTAGCTACTGCACCTCCAGTATCACCAGAAGTAGCCACTAAAACCGTAACTTCTTCATCATTATCTTTATTGAAATATTCTAAACATTGCGCCATAAATTTAGCGCCAACATCCTTAAAAGCCATTGTTGGGCCATGAAAAAGCTCTAGTGATGAAATTTGATCTGTAATTTTTTCGATAGGAAAATCGAAAGTAAGTGTTTTTTTTATAATCTCTTTTAAAACAGGCTCAGGAATATTATTACCTACAAACTGTTGAATAACTTTAAAGGCAATTTCATGATTGGAGTAATTTGAAATATTTTGAATAAATGCAGTATCTAAAGGTGTTATTTCTTCCGGAAAATAAATTCCTCTGTCTTTGGCCAAACCTTCTATTACAGCTTTTTTAAAACTTGTTTTGGGTGATTTATGGTGTAAACTATAATATTGCATGTTAATTAGATTCTAAAATTTTAATTCCTTGGTTGTTAATTTTTGAGGTAAATAAAGTATAATCTATACCTGTGTTTTTGTAGCTTTCATTAATTGCTGAGTGAACATCACTTGCGCTTGCATCACCTTTACAAAGAGCAAAAATGGTTGGCCCTGAGCCAGAAATCCCTGCTCCTAAAGCACCAGATTTTAAACCTGCATTTTTAACATCATCAAAATAAGGAATGAGTTTTTTACGATATGGCTCTACAATAATATCTACTAGAGAATTGCTAATTAAATTATAATCGTTTGTATATAAACCACTAATTAATCCACCAACATTTGCCCATTGCGTAATAGCATCTTTTAAATCAATTTGTTTGGGTAAAACCTCTCTTGCATCTTTAGTCTTTACTTCTACTTGAGGATGAATGGCCACCAATCTTAATTCTTTGGGTACAGGTAGCTTTACAATCTCTAAAGGGGCATAACTTCTGATAAGGACAAAACCTCCATAAATGGCAGCAGCAACATTATCTGCAATTTGTGAACCACAAGCTACTTCTTCTCCAAACATGGCAAACTTTACCAATTCTAATTTTGAGTAAATATTACCGAATAATTGATTTGTTCCAAAAGCTGCACCTGCTGCACTTGCTGCAGAGCTACCCAGTCCACTTCCAGGAGAATAGCCTTTGGAAATAGTCAATTCCACTCCAAAATCTGCTTTAGCCGCTATCAACATTTTTTGAACTACTGCACTTGCTGCATTTTCATCTACATTATAAGATAAGGTTGCTCCAGTGATACTAGTAATTTTTACCCCTTTGCTAGCTGTTTTGGTAAAGGTCATTTCATCTCCAACTGTATCAACAGCAAAACCAAGAGAGTCGAAACCACAACAGACATTTGCTACAGTGGCAGGAGAAAATACTTTTAAATAGTTCATTTTTTATTGATTTGCAATTCGTATTACATCTGCAAAAATACCAGAAGCGGTTACATCTGCACCTGCACCTGCACCTTTTATGATTAAAGGATTTTCTGGATATCTGTCTGTGAAAAATAATACAATATTATCACTTCCTTCTAAATTATAAAAAGGATGATCTTCAGGAATTTCTTGTAGTCCAACATTTGCTTGTCCATTTGTAAATTCAGCCACATATTTTAAACGTGAATTTTTTTCTTGAGCTTTACTATAAATCTGTTGAAAATGATTTTCATTCTTTGTTAAAGTACCATAGAAATCATCATTATTTGTAGTTTTTAAACTTTCTTCAGGTAAAAAAGCATTGTTTTTAATTTCTTCTAATTCTAGTTGATATCCACTTTCACGTGCTAAAATCAAAATTTTTCTGGCAACATCAATTCCACTTAAATCTATTTTAGGATCGGGTTCTGTATAGCCTTCTTTTTGAGCTTGTAGAACTACATCATGAAAAGTTGTTTCTGTATTAAAATTGTTAAAAACAAAGTTTAAACTACCAGATAAAACTGCTTGTATTTTATGAATGCGATCTCCTGAATTTACCAAGTTTTTTAAAGTGTCAATAATAGGTAAACCTGCACCAACATTGGTTTCAAATAAAAACGAAGCATTGTATTTTTTAGAAAGGTTTTTTAAATTTTTATAATTGCTAAATTTAGAAGCACAAGCAATTTTATTACAAGTTACCACAGAAATACTATCTTTTAAATAGTTGGCATAAACTTCAGATACGCTTTTGTTAGCTGTATTGTCAATAAAAACACTATTCCTTAAATTTAGCTTTTTTACTTGCTCATGAAAAGCGCTTAATGAAGTTTCTTCACCATTAGCTAACAATTCTTTCCAGTTTTTTAGGTTTATTCCAGATTTATCAAAAAACATTTTTCTTGAGTTAGAAATACCAATAACCCTAATATTTAGTTTAAGATTCTCCTTTAAAAATTTCTTCTGTTGGTGTATTTGCGCCAAAAAGCGCTCGCCAACATTTCCAACTCCGGTTACAAATAAATTAAGTTGTTTTGTGCGTTCCTCAAAAAATTGTTCGTGCAAAATATTTAGTGCTTTTTTAGCATCAAAACTATTAATTACTGCAGAAATGTTTTTTTCTGATGAACCTTGGGCAATAGCTCTAACATTTACGTTGTTTTTACCCAAAGTACTAAACATTTGTCCACTTAAACCCTGGTAATTTTTCATGCTTTCTCCAACAACAGCTATAATTGCCAAATCGTTTTCAATACTAATAGGTTTAATTTTCTTACGATCTATTTCAATGCTAAAAGTTGCATCTAAAACTTCTTTAGCTTTTTCAGCATCAGCTTCATAAATACCTACGCATATTGAGTGTTCTGAAGATGCTTGAGTAATGAAAATCACATTTATTTGTGCTAATGATAAAGCTTCAAATAAACGTTTTGAAAAACCAGGAATACCAATCATTCCTCCACCTTCTAAAGTAATTAAGCTAATTTCATCAATATGTGAAATTCCTTTTACATCACTTTTACTTTGCGGATTTTTACAAATTAAGGTACCTTCATTCTCTGGTGAAAATGTGTTTTTAATTTTTATGGGTATATCTTTTCTTAAAGCAGGTTGTATTGTTGGTGGATACAAAACTTTTGCTCCAAAATGAGAAAGTTCCATAGCTTCTTCGTAAGAAATTTCTGGAATAGGATGTGCTTGTTTTACTACAGTTGGGTTTGCTGTAAACATTCCTGAAACGTCTGTCCAAATTTGTAATTCAGAGGCATTTAGAGCCGCAGCATAAATAGAAGCAGAGAAGTCAGAACCTCCTCTACCTAAAGTAGTTATTTCGCTTTCTATATTAGAAGAAATAAAACCACCTAACACCGTTATTTGATGCTTATTGTTTTTAAAATAGCTAGCAATTAATGCATCTGTTTTCTTAAAATTAACTTGTGCATTTAGATAAATATCATTGGTAATAATTAATTCCCTACTGTCTTTATGAGTTGCATTTAAACTTTCTTTTGCTGCATTTGCAATAATGTAAGAAGATAACCTTTCTCCAAAACTAGAAACTTTAGCCAAGGTTTTGTCAGACAATTCTTGAAGAAGAAAAATACCTTCATAAATGGCGTTTAACTTGCTAAAAAGAATTGTTACCTCTTCTGATACTTCTTCAAGATTGGTTTTTATTACATCATTAATAATGTTAAAATGTAATTTTTTAATCGATGTTAAAATAGTTTTAGCATCATCTAAGTTTTCTAAAGCTTTATTTGCCCCACTTAATAGATTATTGGTGGTTTTACCAAATGCAGAAACTACAACTGCTATTTTTTCTTCTTTAGAAGTGTTAGAAATAATGCTAAGTACTTGTTTAATGTTTTTTGAGCTGGCTACAGATGAACCTCCAAATTTTAATACTTTCATCTTTAATTTTAAGTATTTACGAAATAATATTTATGAATAATTGAATTGCTTTTAGCAATAGATGGTAACCTGAAATGATATGTGTAAAAGTAAACCCCTAAAGGGTTGTTGTTGTCGTTGAAGTGCGAATAGAATCGCATGAGGTGATTGCTACTGTATAAGTAGCTTTTAAGTTTATTTTATAATTTAAGTTAAAATTCACGTTACAAAAATAGAAGTATTATTAATGTAACCGTAAGAAAGTATTAAATATTTTACTGATTTACTTAATTAATGAATTATCCTTAAAATTTGATCGGTTTAAAAATAAATTATGTATTATTTATTTGTATATATTATTTTTTCTTTAATGATGGTCGCAATGGGTTTGTTTTGTATTTTACTTTCTAACCAGGATAGAATATCTAAATATAAAAAAGCTCTTTTTTCATAAGGATGGTCCTCAAATATTTTTAATTTGTTATGTATTTTTTTGAATTCACTTTTTATTTCACCTGGAAAAACATTGCTTAAGTCTCTAATAGATTTTAAAAATATTTTTTGCACCTCTTGTAAGTTTTCCATTTTTAATAAAAATTTATAGGTTTCTATAAATTGTCGTTCTAAATCATAATCCAATCCACATTCATAATGAGCAATAAGATTAAGTATTCTTGCAAAACACTGTAAATCTTCGGCAGAACTCAGTTTTTTTGATTGTATGATTTTTTCTAGGTATGCAATACATAATTCGTTTTTGCCCATTCCAAAATACAAACAAGCAATTTTATAGTATAACATTACAATATAATGACTATCTAACCTGTCTTGATATTTTTCTAACTTATAATTTATAATATCAACTAAGTATTCACCCTCAGAAAAAGTAGCTTCTAGAAAATGTAAGTGTAGTTTGTTTGCATATAAATATTGAAACATTAATAAATCTGTATTCATGTTAGAAGGGATAACCTTCTCTTCGATTTCTGTTTCAAAAGCAATGAGCTCATTTTTAAATGTAGAGATTTTTTTGACAAAAAATGATGCCTCTAATAGGTAGTTTATTCCTTTTAAATAAAATACAGGATGTTGTGAAATGTATTTTTTATCCTCTTTAAACAAAGCAACCCATTGGTTAGCATACTTGTAGCTGTGTAAAAAATCTTGAGTTAAGAAACTAAACCACAAGTGACTTTTATATAGCCATAGTTTTTCTCTAAAACCGAAGGTTTTAAAGTTGTATTTTGGAAGTTTACTGTAAAAATATTGATTAATAAATTCTAATTCTTTGTTATTCTTAACATAACCATTTTGCAATAAATGGCTATACATTTGTAAGGATAGGTTAGAGAGTTTACTTGCAATTACGTTTTGTTGACTTAAGGTTTTAGCTTGTAAAGAAAGCTGATTTGCTCTGTTGCTTAAGCTTCTTGTAATATATTGTGTTTCAATTATTTTCTCTAATTCTACTATTTCATAAGCGATGTTTTTTTCCTCATTGTCTAAGGCTAGATTTTTAGCTTTATCTAGCAATTTTAAACTTTGTTTATACAATCCTTTTTGGTAAAGGACTGTTGCGAAGTCTAATTGTTCACGGATTAAGATTCTAATATTTTTATGAGCTGGGTTTAATCGAAGACTAATTAAAATTTGTTTGTATAAATGTGCTTTTAAATTAGACAATTGCTGTTTTGAAACAATTCCACTTTTAATTATTTCTTTTTCATCATACACTTTAAGTTTTTCTAAAAACTTAAATAAGGAGAAGAATTTGGCATCCACATTACCTTCTAACCTTCCTACATAAAGGTTAAATTGTCTTTTTTCAGATTTAGTTAAAGACTTAATTAAAACGAATAAAGCATCGTTTTGTTGGCTGGCTGATGTAAGCTTTTTAATCATAATAAATTGATATGTAGTTACTTATACTATTAAACAAGATAATAGAAATCGTACAGAATGGTAAAAATAACTAATTATCTTAAACTCATTAAATACTTTTGGTTAAATATAAAGTCAATTAATTTAATCATGCAAGACAATCAAGTTCAAATTTTTGATACAACCTTAAGAGATGGAGAGCAGGTGCCTGGTTGCAAGTTAGATACTGCTCAAAAATTAGTGATTGCAGAAAGATTAGACTTATTAGGCGTAAATGTTATAGAAGCTGGATTTCCGGTTTCTAGTCCTGGAGATTTTAAATCTGTGTCTGAAATTACAAAAATAGTAAAAAATGCAACGGTTTGTGGTTTAACGAGAGCAGTAGAAAACGACATCAAGGTAGCAGCAGAGGCTTTAAAATATGCTAAATATCCTAGAATACATACGGGAATTGGAACAAGTGATTCTCATATAAAATACAAATTTAATGCAACAAGAGATCAAGTAATAGAAAGAGCTGTAAAAGCAGTTAGTTATGCAAAAAGTTTTGTAGAAGATGTAGAGTTTTATGCAGAGGATGCAGGAAGAACAGAGAATGAATTCTTAGCCAAAGTTTGTGAAGAAGTAATTAAAGCAGGAGCAACAGTGTTAAATATCCCAGATACAACAGGCTACTGTCTGCCAGAGGAATATGGAGCAAAAATAAAGTATTTAAAAGAAAATGTAAAAGGGATAGATAGGGTAACTTTATCTTGCCATTGTCATAACGATTTAGGTTTAGCTACCGCAAATTCAATTGCAGGTGTTATAAACGGTGCACGTCAAATAGAATGTACCATAAACGGAATCGGAGAACGAGCAGGAAATACTGCATTAGAAGAGGTAGTTATGATTTTAAGCCAGCATCCATACCTAAACTTAGAAACGAGTATCAATAAGAAACTATTGTATGATACGAGTATGATGGTTAGAGAAAAAATGGGAATGCCAGTGCAACCCAACAAAGCAATTGTGGGCGCAAATGCATTTGCACATAGTTCAGGAATTCATCAAGATGGAGTTATAAAAAATAGAGAAACCTATGAAATTATGAATCCAGAAGATGTGGGTGTTACCGAAAGTGCTATTGTTTTAACAGCAAGAAGTGGAAGAGCTGCGCTAGCATATAGAGCAAAAAAAGTAGGATACGAATTGACAAAAATTCAGTTAGATGAAGCGTATCTTTCTTTTTTAAAAATAGCAGATCAACAAAAAGAAGTAAAAGATAAAGACATTCATCTTATCATGAATCAACTGGTCAGTATTTAAAAAATAACCCCATAAAAGTATACCATGAAATTTAACATTGCATTAATTCCAGGTGATGGAGTTGGCCCAGAGGTAGTTTCGCAAGCTACTAAAGTATTAGATGCAGTTGCAGAGGCGTATGATCATATATTTTTATACAAAGAAGCTAAATTAGGTTCTTGTGCTATTGAATCAACAGGAAACCCGCTTCCAGAAGAAACGTTAGCAATATGTAATAATGCAGATGCCATTTTATTTGGTGCAGTAGGTGATCCTAAATACGATAATGATCCAACAGCCAAAGTAAGACCAGAGCAAGGATTGCTTAACTTAAGAAAAGCACTTGGTTTGTATTGTAATATTAGACCTGTTAAGGCTTATGATAATCTGTTGTCAAATTCACCTTTAAAAAGAGAGGTTATTAAAAATGCAGATTTTGTAATTTATAGAGAATTGACAGGAGGTATTTATTTCGGAGAAAAATCACTCAGTCAAGATGGCCAAACAGCATTTGATAGTTCATCATATTCAGTACAAGAAATTGCAAGAGTTACTCACTTAGCTTTTCAAGCAGCGCAAAAAAGGAAAAAGAAAGTAACTTTAGTAGACAAAGCCAATGTTTTAGAAACATCTAGATTATGGCGTAAAACGGTAACTGAAATAGCCAAAGAATATAAAGACATTGAATTAGAGTATTTGTTTGTAGATAATGCAGCGATGAAAATGATTTTAAACCCAACTCATTTTGATGTGATTCTTACTGAAAACTTATTTGGAGATATGATTTCTGATGTTGCAAGTTCATTGTCTGGCTCAATAGGTATCTTGTCTTCTTCTTCTATAGGAATTAACAATGGACTATTTGAACCAATTCATGGTGCATATTCTCAGGCGAAAGGAAAAGATATTGCAAACCCTTTGGCTTCAATATTATCAGCAGCACTTCTGTTAAAATATGTAGGGTTGCATGAAGAATCAGAGGCTGTAGAAAGGGCAGTACAAAAATCTTTAGCTCTAGGTATTACCACTCAAGATATTAAAAGAAAAACCCAAAAATCTACTTCCACCTCTAAAGTTGGTGATTTTATAGCCGATTATATTTTAAACCAAGATGATAGTAATATGAATTTTAGAAATATTCATATGGGGCAAAGCACTATTATTTAAAGCATCAAGTTTTTTAATTTTTAAACGATCTTTTGTTAAAAATAAAATATCATATCCTTTACAAAGATGTCTTTGTGTTAAAAATAATATAACCATTGGGTGTCATATTGGTTTTAAGTTAATGTGCTGAAATACAATTAATAAGGTGTTTTTAATTTGCTGTGAATTTAAATTTAGGAATTATATAATTCTTAACGTAGTAGCTATTTTGTAATATTTTTGTTAAAAAGAATTGTTTCGTAAAATGGAGTTAAATAAACATAGTAAAAGACTTACTCAAGACCAATCACAACCTGCATCTCAAGCAATGCTTTATGCTGTGGGTCTTTCTGATGAAGATATGAGTAAGGCTCAAGTTGGTATTGCAAGTACAGGTTATGATGGGAACCCTTGCAATATGCATTTAAATCGACTTAAAGAAGAAGTTAAGATTGAGTGTAAAATTGCCAATATGGTTGGTTTAGGCTTCAATACTATAGGAGTTTCTGATGGTATTTCTATGGGAACTTCTGGAATGAATTACTCTTTAGTTTCTAGAGATATTATTGCAGACTCTATAGAAACTGTAATTAATGCTCAAAGTTATGATGCCGTTGTTGCGATTGTTGGTTGCGATAAAAATATGCCAGGATCAATTATTGCAATGTTACGTTTAAATAGGCCAGCAATCATGATGTATGGTGGTTCTATTGCGTCTGGAAATTATAAAGGTAAAAAGTTAAATATAGTTTCTGCCTTTGAAGCTTTAGGTCAAAAAGTAGCTGGAGAAATAGACGAGAATGAATATAAAGAAATTATAAAAAGAGCGATTCCAGGTGCAGGTGCATGTGGTGGTATGTATACAGCAAATACAATGGCATCTGCTATAGAATGTATGGGGTTTGCGTTACCTTATAATTCCTCAATTCCCGCTGAAAACCCAAATAAATTGTCTGAAGCAGAACGAACAGCTTTAGCAATTAAAAACTTGTTAGAGTTAGATCTAAAACCATTGGATATTATCTCTAAAAAATCGTTAGAAAATGCAGTTGCTTTAGTAAATGCATTGGGTGGGTCTACAAATGCAGTTTTACATTTCTTGGCCATTGCACATGCTGCAGAAATCGATTTTACATTAGAAGATTTTCAAAAAGTATCAGATAGAACACCTTTAATTGCAGACCTAAAACCCTCTGGAAAATACCTTATGGAAGATGTTCATGGGGTTGGAGGAACACCAGCAATTATGAAATATTTACTGGATAATGGTTATTTACATGGAGATTGCTTAACGGTTACAGGTAAAACTTTAGCTGAAAACTTAGCGGATGTTAAAGCAATGGAATTTGAGGCGCAAGATGTTATTTATCCGAAAGACAAAGCCCTAAAAACCTCTGGAAATATTCAAATTATTTATGGAAATCTAGCTACTGAAGGTGCTGTTGCTAAAATATCTGGAAATGAGGGGTTGTTGTTTGAGGGAAAAGCTGTGGTTTATGATGGAGAGCAAGCTGCAAATACAGGGATTTCAAATGGAGAAGTAGCAAAAGGAGATGTTGTTGTTATACGATATGTGGGTCCAAAAGGAGGGCCTGGAATGCCAGAAATGCTTAAGCCGACATCATTAATTATGGGGGCAGGTTTAGGTAAATCAGTCGCTTTAATTACAGATGGTCGTTTTTCTGGTGGAACTCACGGATTTGTTGTGGGTCATATAACACCAGAGGCACAATCTGGAGGAGCAATAGCACTATTAGAAACAGGGGATAAGATTAGAATTAGTGCAGAAGATAACAGTATAAATGTATTGATTTCAGAAGAAGAGTTGTCTAAAAGAAAAGCAAATTGGATTGCTCCAGTTTTAAAACACAAAAAAGGAATTTTATATAAATACTCAAAAATAGTTGCGTCTGCTTCTAAAGGTTGTGTTACAGATTTATAAAATAAAGTTTAAGAAATAATTATGGAAACAAAAACCATAGCTAATAGCAATACAATACAAAAAGCCACAGAACGTATTTCTGGAAGTGAAGCTATTGTAAGGTGTTTAATTGAAGAAGGAGTAAAGATAATTTATGGGTATCCTGGTGGTGCAATTATGCCAGTTTATGATGAATTATATAAATATCAAGATAAAATTCATCATGTTCTAACACGTCATGAACAAGGTGCAACACACGCTGCTCAGGGGTTTGCAAGAATTTCTGGAGATGTAGGGGTAGCTATTGCAACCTCGGGTCCAGGAGCAACAAATTTAATTACGGGAATTGCAGATGCACAAATAGATTCTACGCCAATGGTTTGTATTACGGGTCAAGTTCCGTCTCACCTATTGGGTTCAGATGCTTTCCAAGAAACAGATATTGTGGGTATTTCTACGCCAGTAACCAAATGGAACTGTCAAGTAACCAATGCTGCAGACATACCTGGGGCAATAGCAAAGGCCTTTTTTATTGCTAAAAGCGGAAGACCAGGTCCTGTATTGGTAGACATTACAAAAGATGCCCAATTTGAAGAATTTGATTTTGTTTATGATAGATGTGAAAAAATAAGAAGTTACAATCCAATACCAAAAACAGAAGCAGGAACTTTAGAACAAGCAGCACAATTAATCAACAATGCTAAAAAACCATTTATAGTTTGGGGGCAGGGTGTTATTTTAAGTGAAGCTGAAGAGGTTTTTAAGGCGCTAGTTGAAAAAGCAGGAATTCCTGCAGCCTGGACAATACTAGGAGCTTCTGCAATACCAACCTCTCACCATTTAAATGTTGGAATGCTTGGGATGCATGGAAACTATGCACCTAATAAATTAACAAACGAGTGTGATGTGTTAATTGCTATTGGAATGCGTTTTGATGATAGGGTTACCGGAGATTTAAGTAAGTATGCAAAACAGGCTAAAGTAATTCATTTTGAAATTGATCCTGCAGAAATCAATAAAAATGTAAAGGCAGACGTGGCAGTTCTAGGAGATGCAAAATCTACCCTCAAAGCTATTTTACCTTTAATTAATCCAAATTCTCATGTAGAATGGCATCAACAATTTAAAGACTTATATGAAATAGAATATCACAAAGTCATTAAAAATGATATCCATCCAACTAAAGAGGGATTAACAATGGGAGAGGTTATTCATGAAATTAACCTACAAAGTAAAGGAGAGGCAGCCATTGTAACAGATGTTGGTCAGCACCAAATGATTGCCTGTAGATATGCCGATTTTAATATTACAAAAAGTAATATAACCTCTGGAGGTTTAGGGACTATGGGTTTTGGTTTGCCAGCAGCAATTGGTGCAAAAATGGCAGCGCCAGAGCGCGAAGTTGTTTCTATTTCTGGAGATGGTGGTTACCAAATGACCATTCAAGAATTAGGTACAATTTTTCAGCAAAAAGCGGCAGTAAAAGTAGTGGTTTTAAATAATGAGTTTTTAGGAATGGTACGTCAATGGCAACAGTTGTTTTTTGACAAACGGTATGCATCTACAGAAATGATAAATCCAGATTTTATTAAAATTGCAGAAGGCTATTATTTAAAAGCAAGAAAAGTTGTAAAAAGAGCAGACTTAAAAGACGCTGTAAAAGAAATGATGGAGAGCAAAGCACCTTATTTTTTAGAAGTTTGTGTAGAGAAAGAAGGAAACGTATTCCCAATGGTACCTTCTGGAGCAAGTATCGCAGATATTCGTTTAGAATAAAAGACCAAAAGATTAAATTTTAATTTTTAACCTCGATCCAAATAAAATGAGTAGTAATACAAAACAATTATATACAGTATCTATATACACCGAAAATAATATTGGTTTGTTGAATAGAATTTCAGCAATTTTTCAAAGAAGACATATCAATATAGAAAGCCTTAACACCTCACCATCTGAAATTGAGGGGGTATCAAAGTTTACTGTCGTTGTTGATGTAACAGAAGTAGATATTCAAAAAATTATTGGTCAAATAGAAAAACAAGTAGAGGTAATAAAGGCGTACTACCATAATTTAGAAGATATTATTTATCAAATTTCAGGTTTATTTAAAATAAAGTCAGAATTGTTATTTGAAGAACGCCAAATACAAAACATAATTAAAGAAAGTAATGCAAGAATTGTAACGGTTAATAAAGATTTTTTTGTTTTAGAAAAATCAGGAAAAAAAGAAGAGATCATGGAACTCTACAACAAATTAAGTGTTTTTGGTATTATGCAATACACTCGTTCGGGATTAATTGCGGTTACTAAAGAAGAAATGAGAATTTCAACATTACTACAAAATTATAATCATTAAAAAATAAAGGAAAGAAAAAGCTACGTTAAAGTATTTTAAGCTTTTCCTAAAATAAAGAAAATAAAAATAGAAACAATGTCAAATTATTTCAACACATTAACATTAAGAGAAAAATTAGAGCAATTAGGAAAATGTCGTTTTATGGACGCTTCAGAATTTGAAGACGGTGTAAATGCATTAAAAGAAAAGAAAATTGTTATTGTGGGTTGTGGCGCACAAGGTTTAAATCAAGGTCTAAATATGAGAGATTCTGGTTTAGACATTTCGTATACTTTAAGACAAGCCGCAATTGATCAAAAAAGAGAATCCTTTATAAATGCGTCTTCAAACGGGTTTGTAGTAGGTACTTACGAAGAGTTGTTGCCAACTGCAGATTTGGTTATTAATTTAACACCAGACAAACAACATACTAATGTTGTAACAACCATAATGCCTTTAATGAAGAAAGGAGCAACCTTGTCTTACTCTCATGGATTTAATATTGTGGAAGAGGGTATGAAAATACGTAAAGACTTAACCGTAATAATGGTAGCACCTAAATGTCCTGGTTCTGAAGTTAGAGAGGAGTATAAAAGAGGTTTTGGAGTACCAACATTGGTAGCGGTTCATCCAGAAAATGATCCTGAAGGAAAAGGTTGGGCACAAGCAAAAGCTTATGCAGTAGGAACAGGAGGTCATAGGGCAGGTGTTTTAGAATCTTCTTTTGTTGCAGAGGTAAAATCTGATTTAATGGGAGAGCAAACTATTTTATGTGGTTTGTTGCAAACAGGTGCAATTTTATCTTTTGATAAAATGGTAGAACAAGGTATTGATGCTGGATATGCAGCAAAATTAATTCAATATGGTTGGGAAACTGTAACAGAAGCTTTAAAGCATGGTGGAATTACAAATATGATGGACAGATTGTCTAACCCTGCAAAAGTAGAGGCTTTTAGATTGTCTGAAGAACTAAAAGGTATTATGCGTCCATTATTCCAAAAACACATGGACGATATTATGACAGGTCATTTTTCTAAGACCATGATGGAAGATTGGGCAAATGATGATGCAAATCTACTTAAATGGAGGGCAGCTACAGGTGAAACTGCTTTTGAAAAACAACAAAATACAACGCAAGAAATTTCTGAGCAAGAATATTTTGATCATGGAACTTTGTTGGTCGCTTTTGTAAGGGCAGGAGTAGAGTTGGCTTTTGAGGCCATGACAGAATCAGGGATTATAGATGCATCAGCATACTACGAATCTTTACACGAAACTCCACTAATTGCAAATACTATTGCGCGTAAAAAATTGTATGAAATGAATCGTGTAATTTCAGATACTGCAGAATATGGTTGTTATTTATTTGATCATGCTTGCAAGCCTTTACTAGCAGATTTTATGAAAACTGTTTCTACAAATGTAATTGGGAAATCATTTAGTACAGAAAATGGAGTTGATAATCAAGAATTGATAAGAATTAATAAGATTATTAGAAATCACCCAGTAGAAATGGTAGGAGAAAAATTAAGAGCTTCAATGACAGCAATGAAGGTGATTAAGTCTTAAAGTGTAAAAATCTGCTAGATATACTTCTAGCAGATTTTTTATTTTTCGAAATCAATTTCGTTTTTAATGCGTTATTTTATTTTTAGGTAGTTTTTTTTTATTAAATTGTAATAGTAAAAAAAGTTACTTTTAATATACCTAACAAACAAATAATATACCTAACAAACAAAAAATGGATCAAGGATTTCATAATATACCAGAAGAATTTAAAATTAATGCATTAACTCATCAAAAAACATACCTGATAAATGGGGAGTTAATTCCTTGGGAAGGAGACTTTTCTAAAGTCTATTCTACTATTTCCTCTACTAAAGACTATAAACCAACACTTTTAGGTTCAATTCCTAACTTAACTGAAAAAGAAGCATTAGCGTCTTTACAATCTGCGCATAAAGCATACAATAAAGGACAAGGTTTATGGCCTACCATGAGTGTAGCAGACCGTATTTCTTGCATGGAAGAATTTGTAGAGCAAATGAAAACCAAAAGAGCCGATGTTGTTAAACTTTTAATGTGGGAAATAGGAAAATCACTTCCAGATTCAGAAAAAGAATTTGATAGAACTGTGGAATACATCTATGATACCATTGAAGATTACAAACAAATGGATCGCGATGCTGCTAAGTTCGAAAAACACGGTGGTGTTTACGCGCACATTAGAAGAGGTCCTTTAGGGGTTGTTTTATGTTTAGGGCCTTATAATTATCCACTAAATGAAACCTTTGCCTTATTAATTCCTGCCTTAATAATGGGAAATACAACTGTTTTTAAACCTGCAAAACATGGTGTATTATTATTGTCTCCCTTACTAGAGGCATTTCAAAATAGTTTTCCAGAAGGTGTGGTAAACATCATTTATGGTAGAGGTAGAATTTTAGCCACTCCAATCATGAAAACAGGTAAGGTTGATGTTTTGGCTTTAATAGGAAACAGCACTTCTGCAAATGCAATTCAGGCAAATCATCCTTATAAAAATAGATTGCGTTTGGTTTTAGGGTTAGAAGCGAAGAACCCTGGAATTATTTTGCCAGATGCAGACTTAGATTTAGCTATTAATGAATGTCTTACAGGAGCTACTTCTTTCAATGGTCAGCGATGCACAGCCTTAAAAGTATTGTATGTTCATGAACATATAGTTGATAAGTTTAACAAGAGATTTGCAGAACGAGTTGATGCTTTAAAGTTTGGAAATCCTTGGGAAGAAGAAGTGAAATTAACTCCATTACCAGAACCAGGAAAACCTGCATACATTCAAGATTTGATTGATGATGCTACTGCAAAAGGAGCAAAAATTTTGAATAAAAAAGGAGGTGAAACAAGTGAAAACTATATTTTTCCAGCTGTTTTATATCCGGTCTCTAAAGAGATGCGCGTATACCAAGAAGAACAATTTGGACCAGTAATACCTATAGTTTCCTTCAAGAATATTCAAGAGCCTTTAGATGATATGGCTGAATCAAATTACGGACAACAGGTTAGTGTTTTTGGAAGTGAGGTTAAAACCTTAGCGCCATTAATCGATTCTTTAGTAAACTTGGTGTGTAGGGTAAACTTAAATAGTGCAGCACAAAGAGGGCCAGATGTATACCCTTTTACAGGCCGTAAAGATTCTGCTGTTGCTACATTAAGTGTACATGATGCTTTACGTTCTTTTTCAATAAGAACCTTTTTAGCGTCAAAAGATACTTCTTACAATAATGCAATACTAAAAGAGCTTTTAGATAAGAAAACGTCTAATTTCATCAATACAGATTATATTTTATAAAAAAAAACCAAATTTTTAATTTGGGGGTTTTAAAATTATTATTTACCAAGAGGAATAACAATTAATCCTGAAAATTCCTCTGAATAAATGAGCATTGCTCTATCTGCCTCTAATTTTGTTTTATACTTGCCAATAAGCACCTTCCAATAAGGTTGCTCGTAATCTAATTCTATTAATATTTTTGGAAATAAAAGTTCAAATTTATCTTTTAATTCTCTTGCTTTTGTTTCATCACCATAATACAATTGTATGCAATACCCAAAACCATATTCTTTATTAAATGCTCTTTTTTTAGCAATAAGTTTGGCTACTTCTTCACTAGAATGGGTTTTATTCTGAGCAATTAAGGTGGTGTTAATTGCCAAAAAAATAAAAAATAAGAATATTGCTTTTTTCATAAAAAAATATTTTCACAAAAGTAATAACATCTTTTCTATTTTTTTTAGAGGAAATCATTATTTAGAATTGTTATAAATTAATATTTAACATTCTTTTCCTTTTTAAAAATTTAGCAATATGTAGTACTTTTGTCGAACAGTTCAGGAAGTGTTTTTTTGAGCTATTTGTACAGATATTAAAATAATTTGTAAATATGAAAAGTGTATTGTTACACAGTAAAATTGTTAATAAACTCCTTAAGGGTTTTGCAATTGTTCTGCTTTTTTCAATCAGTTTAAACTCTTATTCTCAAGATGTTGACGCTGCTCGTCAAGCCGAAGGTAGGAAGCTTTTTAAATCGCTTTGTGCATCTTGTCATAAGCTAGATAAAAAACTTGTAGGACCTGCTTTAGGAGGTGTGGAAGGTAGAAGAGAAAACGAGTGGTTGTTAGCTTGGATTAGAAATAATGTAGAGTTAAGAGCTTCTGGAGACAAAGATGCTATCGCAATTTATGAAGAGTACAATGGTTCACCAATGAGTGCTTTTCCTCAATTAAGTGATGGTCAAATTAATGATATCCTTTATTATACAACTGTTGGAGACCCTGTGAAGCAAGTTGCTGCAACAGCTGGTGCCGCTGTTTCTGTAGGAGATGGTTCTGGTGGAGCGCCAAAATGGATTATTTATCTATTGGCAGCTGCTATCATTGTTGCTTTTTTAATGATTGCTAGTTTATTGAAACAAGTAAATGAATTGAAAGGTAAAAAATCTGAAAACAAATCTAATATAAAGAGAGATTTACAAGAGCTGTGGCTAGGTGTTAAAGGAAATACTTTTCTACATGTGTTAACTACAATATTTGTATTATTAATGAGTGCTTACATTGTTTTTGGAACATTGTATAAAGTAGGGGTTAATGAAGGTTATATGCCTTTACAGCCTATCGCGTTTTCTCATAAGATTCACTCTGGCGAAAATAAAATTGAATGTCAGTATTGTCATTCTTCTGCAAAACACAGTAAACACTCAGGTATTCCATCTGTAAATGTGTGTATGAATTGTCACGAAAATATCGCAGAAGTTGCTGAGGGAACTGTTGTAGAATGGGATGGTGTTACTTACGGAAAAGCACAGTTAGATAAAGAAATTGCAAAAGTATATGATGCTGCAGGATGGGATCCAGAAGAGTTAGAATATACAGGAAAGACTAAGCCAATCAAATGGGTTAGAATTCACAACTTGCCAGATTTTGCATATTTTAACCATTCGCAACATGTTACAGTTGGTGGTATCGAATGTCAAAAGTGTCATGGACCTGTAGAGACCTATGATGAAATGCGTCAGTATTCACCATTAACAATGGGGTGGTGTATCAATTGTCATAGAGAAACAAAAGTAGATTTAAAAGGTACTGAGTACTATGATAATATTCACAAAGAATTAGCTGAAAAGTACAATGTAGATAAAGTTACTATTGCACAATTAGGTGGTTTAGAATGTGGTAAGTGCCACTATTAATAAAAAATAAAGATAGTTTTTGTTTTATTCATTTTTAAAATAAAGACTAAAACTAATAACAAAAAGTAAATGGCTTCAAACAAAAAATACTGGAAAAGTGTTGAGGAACTAAAAGATAGTTCTATTGTTGAAACGTTAAGTAAAAATGAGTTTGTAGATGAGATTGCTACTGATGATTTTTTAGGTGATAAAGAGACATTAGAAAATAGTTCTACTTCACGTAGAGATTTTTTAAAGTACGTTGGTTTTACAACTGCTGCAGCTTCTTTAGCTGCATGTGAAGGACCAGTTAGAAAGTCTATTCCTTACGTAGTAAAACCTAATGATATTATTGCAGGTGTTGCAGACTGGTACGCAACTTCTATGGCAGATGGTTATGATTTCGCTAATGTTTTGGTAAAAACAAGAGAAGGTCGTCCAATTCAAATTATGCCAAATAAAGAGGCAAATGGTACTACTACAGCTAGAGTTCAGGCGGCTATTTTATCATTATATGATGAAAAACTAAGGTTAAAGGAGCCTTCTAAATCTGGTGAAGTAATTTCTTGGGCAGATGCTGATAACGCAATTGGCGCTCAATTGGCAAGTTTTAAGAATCAGAATAAGCCAGTTGTACTGTTAACAGGTACATTAGCAAGTCCGTCTACTGAGCAAATTATAGCAGAATTTATTGAAGCATATCCAAATACAAGACATGTTGTTTATGACTCAGTTTCAGAATCTGGTGCTGCAGATGCAATGTTAGCAATGTATGGTAAAAGAGCGTTGCCTAATTACCATTTGAATAAAGCAAAAACAATTGTTTCTTTCGGAGCAGACTTTTTAAGTGACTTTCATGGAGGGTTTGAGAAAAGTTATGTAAACGGAAGAAAGCCAGAAACTGGTGAGATGTCTTACCATGTTCAATTTGAGAGCAATATGTCTTTAACTGGCGCAAATGCAGATAAGCGTGTGGTAGTAAAACCATCAGATCAGATTTTTGCATTACTAAATTTATACAATGCCATTACAGGTAATACTGTGGCTTCTAAATCAACTCCTGTTGATGCTGAAGTTAAAAAAATGGCTGCTGAATTAAAAAAGAACGGTAATAAATCTGTTGTTTTAACGGGTTTAAATGATAAAAATGCGCAATTAGTTGCTTTTGCAATAAATGAAGCATTACAGAGTGACGTTTTTGATACTACAAATACATTAAATATTCGTCAAGGAAATGATGTTGAAGTAGCGCAGTTGATCTCTGATATGAAGGCTGGTAAAATTGCAGGAGTATTAACACACAATGTAGATCCAATCTATTCTTCAGCCAATGCAACAGCTTTTGCAGAAGGTTTAGAGAAGGTAGCGTTATCTGTTGCATTATCAACAGAAGACAGTGCTACTGTAAATGCTTCTACTTATGCATTACCAACACCTCATTTTTTAGAATCATGGGGAGACACTCAGTTTGATAATGTAACGTATGGCTTAATACAGCCAACAATACAGCCATTATTTAATACACGTCAATTCCAAGATACATTGTTAAAATGGTCTGGAAATACCACAACCTATTATGAGTATTTAAAAGCACATGCATCTACTACTATTTTAGAAGGTAGTTCTTGGAGTACAGTTTTACATAATGGATATTATAAAAGAAGTATAGTAAATCAAGATACATTTAAAAGTACGGTTTCCATAGCATCTGCAGCTGCTGAATTATTTAGTGGTGCAAAAAAAGCTAGTGGTTTTGAATTGAACTTGTATACAAAAACTGGTTTAGGAGATGGTAGACAAGCAAACAATCCTTGGTTACAAGAATTTCCAGATCCAATAACAAGAACCTCTTGGGATAATTATTTAACCATGTCTATTGCAGATGCAAAAGCGTTAGGTTTTTCAAATCCTGTTAAAGATAATGGAGCTATAAATGGAGATTATGCAAAAATTTCATTAAATGGTATAGAGGCTGTAGTTCCTGTATTAATTCAGCCAGGACAAGCAAAAGGTTCTGTTGGATTAGCATTAGGTTTTGGAAAAACATTTGGTTTAAAAGAAGAAATGCAAGTAGGTGTTAATGCCTATCCATTTTATACAAATAGTAATAATATTCAATATGGGCTTACCATAGAGAAGACTCCTGGTTATCATGAGTTTGCATGTACACAAGTACAGAAAACAATTGCAGGACGTCATGATATTTTAAAGGTAGCCTCTTTAAAAGAGTATAAAACTGTAGAGCCTAAAGACCATCACCATGGTTGGAACAAGCCTGCGTATGTGTCTTATGACCATCAAGAAGTAGAGGCAAATACCATAGATTTATGGGATGAGCACAATAGAGAACTAGGGCATCATTTTAACTTATCTATAGATTTAACTTCTTGTACTGGATGTGGTGCTTGTGTTGTAGCTTGTCACGCAGAAAATAATGTGCCAGTTGTTGGTAAAAGAGAGGTAAGAGTAGGAAGAGATATGCACTGGTTGCGTATTGATAGATATTATTCTTCTTCAGTAGAAACTAGAGAAGATGCAAAAAAATTAGGATTAAGTAGAGGAGATACTTATAAAGCTTTAGAAACTGAAGCAGAGAATCCAGAAGTTACTTTCCAACCTATGATGTGTCAGCATTGTAACCATGCACCTTGTGAAACAGTTTGTCCTGTGGCTGCAACAACGCATGGTCGTCAAGGTCAAAATCAAATGACTTATAACAGATGTGTTGGTACTAGGTATTGTGCAAACAACTGTCCATATAGAGTTCGTCGTTTTAACTGGTTCGAGTATGCAAACAACAACCAATTTGACTTTAACATGAACAATCAGTATGGAAAAATGGTATTAAATCCAGATGTTGTAGTACGTGGTAGAGGAGTTATGGAGAAATGTTCGATGTGTATTCAAATGACACAAGCTACAATTCTAGAAGCTAAAAAAGAGGGTAGACCTGTAAATACAGATGAATTTGAAACAGCTTGTTCATCTGCGTGTACAACAGGATCACTAGTGTTTGGTGATGTAAATAATAAAGAAGACAAAGTAACCGCTTTAGCTAAAGATAAAAGAGCGTACAATGTTTTAGATTACTTACAAACAAAACCAAATGTAATCTACCAAGTAAAAATAAAGAACACTAACGAAGCGTAATTAAAATTAAGATATAGCATATGTCTCATTACGAAGCACCCATAAGGGAACCTTTAGTATTAGGTGATAAGAGTTATCACGATATTACCGAAGATATTGCCAAACCTATAGAAGGTAAAGCAAATAAAAACTGGCACATGGCATTTTACATTTCTTTAGCAGCAATGCTCTGGGGATTTGGATGTATTTTCTATACAGTAGGAACTGGTATTGGAGTTTGGGGATTAAACAAGAACATTGGATGGGCTTGGGATATTACCAACTTTGTATGGTGGGTAGGTATAGGTCATGCAGGAACATTAATTTCTGCTGTACTATTGTTATTCCGTCAAAAATGGAGAATGGCCATTAACCGTTCTGCAGAAGCCATGACAATTTTTGCCGTTTTTCAGGCAGGTTTATTTCCAATTATTCACATGGGTAGACCATGGAACGCATATTGGGTTTTACCGTTACCAAATCAGTTTGGATCGTTATGGGTAAACTTTAACTCTCCATTATTGTGGGATGTATTTGCCATTTCAACATATTTATCTGTATCACTAGTTTTTTGGTGGACAGGTTTGTTACCAGATTTCGCAATGATACGTGATAGGGCTGTGAAACCTTTTCAAAAGAAAATATATGCTTTATTAAGTTTTGGATGGTCTGGTAGAGCAAAAGATTGGCAACGTTTTGAAGAAGTTTCTTTAGTTCTTGCTGGTTTAGCAACGCCATTAGTGCTATCTGTACACACTATTGTATCTATGGACTTTGCTACCTCTATTAATCCAGGTTGGCACTCTACAATCTTTCCACCTTACTTTGTTGCAGGAGCTATCTTTTCTGGATTTGCAATGGTGCAGACCTTGTTAGGAATCATGAGAAAAGTAACAAATATGGAAGAGTATATTACACGTTTACACGTAGAATATATGAATATCGTAATCATTCTAACAGGTGGTATTGTTGCTGTAGCTTATGCAACAGAATTCTTTATTGCTTGGTATACTGGTTCTCCATATGAAAATTACACATATTTATCTGTAGGTGCTGCAACAGGACCTTATTGGTGGGCTTTTTGGTCATTATTAATCTTTAACATATTTATTCCACAATTATTATGGTTTAAAAAAATAAGAAGAAGTTTTATTTGGTCATTTATTATCTCTATAGCCATTAACATCGGAATGTGGTTTGAGCGTTTTGATATTATCGCAATTGTATTAAGTAAAGGACATTTACCATCTACTTGGTGGCGTTTTGAGCCAACTTTTGTAGATGTAGGTATCTTTATTGGTACTATAGGATTCTTCTTTGTGTTGTTTTTATTATATGCTAGAACTTTCCCTGTAATTGCGCAAGCAGAAGTAAAAACAATATTAAAATCTTCTGGAGAATTTTATAAAAAAAGAAGAGCAGAAGGTATTCCTACAAAGCCATCTATTGTAGCTAAGACTAAATCAAAGGAGGTTAACCCTGATAACAATAAAAAAGAATAATTATGGAGTCATCAAAAGTTATTCATGCATTTTACAATGATGATGAAGTGTTGTTAGATGCTGTTAAGGCAGTGAAATCAGAACATCATCATATCGAAGAAGTATTTTGTCCTTTTCCTGTTCATGGATTAGACAAAGCTATGGGATTGGCGCCAACAAAGTTAGCAATTACAGCTTTCTTTTACGGTATCACAGGTTTATCATTCGCTATATGGATGACAAACTATATGATGATACAAGATTGGCCACAAGACATTGGAGGTAAACCTAGTTTTTCATGGTTTGAAAACATGCCAGCCTTTGTGCCAATTATGTTTGAATTGACAGTGTTTTTTGCAGCGCATTTAATGGTAATTACATTTTACATGAGAAGTAGAATATGGCCATTTAAAAAAGCAGAAAATCCAGACCCAAGAACTACAGATGATCATTTTTTAATGGAAATACCAGTTCATAATAATGAAGAAGCATTAACTTCTTTATTAGAAAAGACAGGAGCTGTAGAAATTAATATAGTAGATAAGCACTAATAAAAAAATAATGAAAAGTTTAAAATTATTTACTGCTTTAGTTGTGTTTGCAAGTATGGTATCTTGTAATGACAGAAGAAAACCTCAATTAGAGTACATGCCAGATATGTATGTATCTGTACCTTATGATACAGATGATGCTAATGGTTTAAACGGTAACCCAGTAAATAGTAAGCCTGTTGCTGGTACTATACCAAGAGGTGGTCATCCTGCATATGATATTCCAGATACACCTCAAGGTTATGAGAAAGCAAAAGCGGAGTTAAAAAATCCTATTGAGGCTACTGAAGAAAACCTAGAGAAAGGAAAAGAATTGTATTCTATTTACTGTATTTCTTGTCATGGAAAAAAAGGTGATGGAAACGGATACTTAGCACAAGCTGAAAAGTTTGAAGGAATACCAAGTTATAAAGATAGAGACATTACAGCAGGTTCTATTTATCATGTAATTTATCATGGTAAAAATTTAATGGGATCTCACTCTGGTCAGTTAACTTATAATGAACGTTGGCAAATAATTCATTACGTAGAACAATTACGTGCGGATTTATTAAAATAATTACAAAAAGATAGATTACGAAAGATATGTATCAATTCTCAGGTAAATTAAAAACACTCTCTATTATACTAACTGTTGTTGGTTTAATAGGTATTGGATATAGCTTCTACTCAGCACCAAGCTCAATAGAAGACGCTAAAGAAATTCTAGCACATCAATCTTCTCATGGTGATGATCATGGTTCTAATCATGATGATTCACATGAAAATACATCACATGAAACGAGTTCGCATGATGATGCTCATCATGAAGCACCAGCAAACCATCATGGTTCAGCACATGATCATTCAGATAATAGTACTAAAGATTCTCATGAATCAGTTGAATCACATGCATCAGCTGAATCTCATGATTCTCATTTAGAACACGCATTTCATCAATTACAAAACAAACCTTGGTCTGCATTGTATGTTGCATTATTCTTTTTCTTAGGAATTTCCTTATTAGTATTGGCATTTTATGCTGGGCAAAGAGTTGCACAATCTGGTTGGTCAATAGTACTATTTAGAGTAATGGAAGCAATTACTGCTAATTTAGTGCCAACATCAATAATTATGGTTCTTGTTGTTTTAGCAGCCTCTGTGCTGCATGTAAACCACATGTTCCCATGGATGGCAGAAGGCGTTTTTGATCCTTCTAGTCCAAATTATGACGCTATTGTTGACGGAAAATCTTGGTGGATGAATGTGCCAGGGTGGACCATTAGAAGTATCGTGTATTTGGCTATTTGGAATGCTTACAGATGGTTTATTAGAAAAAACTCAATTGCAGAAGATACTGCAAATGATAATCAAAAAACATATAAGAAAAACTATAATGCATCAGTGATCTTTTTATTCTTATTCATGATCACAGAATCAATGATGTCTTGGGATTGGATTATGGGCCTTGACCCACACTGGTTCTCTACATTATTTGGATGGTATGTATTAGCAAGTCTATTAGTAAGTGCATTAACTGTAATTGCTTTTGTAACTATTTACTTAAGATCAAAAAATGCTATTCCTGGCATTAATGATAGCCATATTCATGATTTAGCTAAGTTTATGTTTGGTTTCTCTGTATTCTGGACGTATTTATGGTTTGCACAGTTCATGTTAATCTGGTATGCAGATATTCCTGAAGAAACTACTTATTTCGTAGCACGATTCAATGAATATAAATTACCGTTCTTGGCAATGGTTGTTATGAATTTTGTTTTCCCAGTATTATTATTACTAAATAGCGATTATAAAAGTATTCCTTGGTTTGTAGTACTTGGAGGTATAGTAATTTTAGGAGGTCATTATATAGATATTTTTGTAATGATTATGCCAGCTACTGTTGGTCCTTTTTGGTCATTTGGAATTGCTGAATTAAGTGCATTATTATTCTTTTTAGGAATATTTATTTACACTGTTTTTAGTGCTTTTGCAAAAGCAAACCCTATTCCTAAAGGAAATCCTTTTTTAGAAGAAAGTGAACATTTTCATTACTATAATATAGAACATAGAGGAGAAGGTTCTGGAGATCATCATTAATAAATTAAGAATTAAATAATTAAGAAAAGATATATATGCTAGCTCTATTTTATATTTTTATAGGTGTTGCAATAGGTGTAAGTGTTTGGCAAATCACTAGAATCCTAGATTTTAGAGGTGTTATTGCTAACGATGAAGACAACGCAAAGCAAGGTAAATACGCAATATACTTTATGGTGTTTTTATATGCCATGATGATTTACTGTTTAATTGCAATGAATGTGATTATGTTACCTGAGTCTGCCTCAATTGAAGGAGAACACGATGATCGTTTATTTAATATCACTTTTTGGTTAATTGGTATTGTACAATTTATCATGCAGTTTTTAATTTTTTACTTTACTTTTAAGTACAGAGGAAATAAAAATAACAAGGCTAAATTTTATGCAGACAGTCACAAATTAGAAATGATTTGGACTATTATCCCAGCAGTTGTTTTAGTCATACTAATCGGCTATGGTTTATGGCAATGGAACAACGTAATGGATATTGAAGATGAAGATGCCGTTGTTATAGAAGTGTATGCATACCAATGGGGTTGGCATGCTCGTTATGCAGGAGACGATAATACCTTAGGTGCTGGTAATGTAAACTACATTAAAGGAATCAATACAATGGGTGTAGACATGTCTGATGTTAATGCACAAGATGATAAACAAGTTACTGAATTGTATTTACCTAAAGGGAAAAAAGTGCATTTTAAGTTCAGATCTCAAGATGTTTTACACTCAGCTTACATGCCCCATTTTAGAGCACAGATGAATTGTGTTCCAGGGATGGTTACAGAGTTTGCTTTTACTCCAAAATATACAACAGAGGAAATGAGAATGCAATCTGAAGTAAGAGAAAAAACAAAAGGAATTAATAAAATCAGAGCAGCAAAAGGAGAAGATTTTTATGAATTTGATTACTTATTACTATGTAATAAAATTTGTGGAACCTCTCACTATAGTATGCAAATGAAAATCACGGTTGTAGAACAAGAAGAATATGAAGCTTGGGTTTCTGAACAACCAACGTTAGCAACAGTTATTCAATAATTAATTAAAAGATACTACAAATCACATTATTATGTCAGATCACCATCATAAAGAAACATTTGTAACAAAATATATTTTTAGCCAAGATCACAAAATGATTTCAAAGCAATTCCTAATTACAGGAATGTTTATGGGAATTATTGCCGTGTTAATGTCAATGTTATTTCGTTTACAATTAGCGTGGCCAGATACTTCATTTTCTATTATTGAAGCATTCTTAGGAAGACATCAAACAGATGGAGTAATGAGTCCAGATATTTATTTAGCACTAGTAACAATACATGGAACTATTATGGTATTCTTTGTATTAACTGCTGGTTTAAGTGGTACATTTTCTAACTTATTAATTCCATTGCAAATTGGAGCTAGAGATATGGCATCTGGTTTTTTAAACATGATTTCTTATTGGTTGTTTTTCTTATCTAGTGTTATAATGGTTATTTCACTTTTTGTGGAGGCTGGACCAGCTTCTGCAGGTTGGACAGTTTACCCACCTCTTAGTGCATTACCACAAGCAATTCCAGGTTCTGGAGCAGGAATGACACTTTGGTTAGTTTCGATGGCTATTTTTATTGCTTCATCTTTAATCGGAGCCTTAAATTATATTGTTACCGTATTAAATTTAAGAACAAAAGGAATGAAAATGACAAGATTGCCATTAACAATTTGGGCATTCTTTATCACTGCAATTATAGGTGTTGTTTCTTTCCCAGTATTATTATCTGCAGCATTATTATTAGTGTTTGATAGAAGTTTTGGAACTTCTTTCTATTTATCAGATATATTTATCTCCGGAGAAGTTTTACATTATCAAGGAGGTTCTCCTGTATTGTTCGAACATTTATTTTGGTTTTTAGGACATCCAGAGGTTTATATTGTTTTATTACCAGCGCTAGGGATTACCTCAGAAGTTATCTCTACAAATGCTAGAAAACCAATATTTGGTTATAGAGCAATGGTAATGTCTATTATGGCAATTGCCTTTTTATCTACGATAGTTTGGGGGCACCATATGTTTATTTCAGGGATGAATCCTTTCTTAGGATCTGTATTTACCTTTACGACGTTATTAATTGCCATTCCATCTGCAGTAAAAGCATTTAACTATGTAACTACTTTATGGAAAGGAAACCTACAATTAAATCCTGCCATGTTATTTTCTATAGGATTAGTTTCTACTTTTGTAACAGGTGGATTAACGGGTCTTGTTTTAGGAGATTCTGCTTTAGATATAAACATTCATGATACTTATTTTGTGGTTGCACACTTTCACCTAGTAATGGGGGTATCTGCCATATTTGGAATGTATGCAGGAATTTATCATTGGTTCCCGAAAATGTACGGTAGAATGATGAATAAAAAAATGGGATATTGGCATTTCTGGATAACAATAATCTGTTCTTATGGTGTATTTTGGCCAATGCATTTTATTGGACTAGCAGGTTTACCAAGAAGATATTATTCTAATACAGCCTTTCCAATGTTTAACGATTTAGCAGACATTAATGTAGTAATTACCATTTTTGCATTAGTTGGGGGTGCTGCACAAATAATTTTCTTGGCCAACTATTTCATCTCAATATACAGGGGAGAAAAAGCAACTCAAAATCCATGGAAATCTAACACTTTAGAATGGACAACACCTGTAGAGCATATTCATGGTAACTGGCCAGGTAAATTGCCAGAGGTTCATAGATGGGCATACGACTACAGTAAACGTGTAGATGCAAATGATGATGATAGTGATTACTTGCATGGTGCAGATTTTGTACCACAAACCACACCATTATTAGAAGGCGAAGAGCCCTCATAAATATTATTTAAAAAAGACAAAGCCTTTCCAATTCTGGAAAGGCTTTTTGCTTTGTAACAAAACTTACAAATAGGTTTTTTAATTTCCATTATCTTTGTTTCTATGAACGAAAACTTGAATCCTGAAAACACTGATTATTCTAATGAAGAATTAGATGTAGAAAAAAAATTACGTCCACTCTCTTTTGATGATTTTACAGGGCAAGATCAAGCATTAGAAAATTTAAAGATTTTTGTAGCAGCTGCCAATCAAAGAGGAGAAGCTTTAGATCATACACTTTTTCATGGACCACCTGGTTTAGGAAAAACAACCTTAGCACACATTTTAGCAAATGAACTAGGTGTAGGGATTAAAGTTACTTCTGGACCGGTTCTAGATAAACCAGGAGATCTTGCAGGGCTACTTACAAACTTAGATGAGAGAGATGTTTTATTTATAGATGAAATTCATAGATTAAGTCCAATCGTAGAAGAATATTTGTATTCTGCTATGGAAGATTATAAAATTGATATTATGATTGAGTCTGGTCCAAACGCTAGAACCGTTCAAATCAATTTAGAGCCATTTACCTTAATCGGGGCCACTACACGTTCTGGTTTGTTAACAGCACCAATGAGAGCCCGTTTTGGAATCAGTAGTCGTTTGCATTATTACTCTACAGAACTATTAACATCCATTATACAAAGAAGTGCCTCTATACTCTCTGTTCCTATTGCTATGGAAGCTGCGATAGAAATTGCTGGAAGAAGTAGAGGAACTCCAAGAATAGCAAATGCTTTATTACGTAGGGTAAGAGATTTTGCTCAGATAAAAGGAGATGGTAACATTACCATCCAAATCGCAAAATATGCCTTAAAAGCCCTTAATGTAGATGCACATGGATTAGATGAGATGGATAATAAGATTTTAATAACAATTATTGATAAATTTAAGGGAGGGCCAGTTGGTATAAGTACCATAGCTACTGCTGTTTCAGAAAATACAGAGACCATAGAGGAAGTCTATGAACCCTTTTTAATTCAGCAAGGATTTATAATGAGAACTCCAAGAGGTAGGGAAGTTACAGCGTTAGCGTACCAACATTTAGGAAGAACAAAAGGAAGAAGCCCAGGAGAATTATTTTAAAACTATTAAGAGTATTTTTTTTGAAATGAATATTAAAAAAATCTTACCAATATTAGAGTGGTTACCTAACTATAAACCTTCATTATTTAAAGGAGATTTAATAGCGGGGATTACAGTTGGTATTGTTTTAATACCCCAAGGTATTGCTTATGCACTTATCGCAGGGTTGCCTCCAATTTATGGGTTGTATTGTGCTTTAGTGCCGCAGATACTTTATGCCATTTTTGGTTCTTCTAGGCAAGTAGCCATAGGGCCTGTGGCTATGGATTCTTTAATTGTAGCAACGGGTGTTTCTACGTTAGCATTAGCAGGCTCTGAAAGTTATATTTCTATAGCTATTTTGTTAGCTTTATTAGTAGGGGTTATTCAGTTTCTATTAGGTATTTTTAGCTTAGGTTTTATTGTTAATTTTTTATCAAAACCTGTTATTACAGGCTTTACTTCTGCTGTTGCCTTAATTATTGGCTTAAATCAATTTAGAAATTTATTTGGAGTAGATTTTTTTCAGAGTGACCAAATTCAATACATTATTTTAGACATTTGGAAACAGTTTTCTACTTTTAATCTCCACACTACTGTTATTGGTTTGGCATCAGTTGTTCTTATTATAATTTTAAGAATGATAAATAAAAAGTTACCAAGTGCGTTACTAGTGGTTATACTAGGTATTTTAATTATGAAGTTTTTTGGAACTTCATTTAATGATGTTGCTATTGTAAAAGAAATTCCGTCTGGATTGCCTTTTTTTGGGGTACCTGAATTTGAGTTAGATCAAATAAAAGAACTTTTACCCATTGCGTTAACCCTAGTTATGGTTGGTTTTTTAGAAACTATTTCTATTGGAAAGTCATTAGAAGCCAAACAAGATGAATATAGAATACGTCCTAACCAAGAACTTATCGCATTAGGGTTAAGTAATATTTTTGGTTCTTTTTTTAAAGCATACCCATCAACATCTAGTTTTTCCAGATCTGCAATTAATGCAGAAAGTGGGGCTAAAACAGGAATGGCATCTTTAATTTCTGTTCTAATGGTGGTTATTACCCTTCTATTTTTAACTCCTTTATTTTATTATTTGCCTAAAACAGTATTAGCGGCCATTATTATAGTTGCTGTTTTTAACCTTATTAATGTAAAAGAAGCTTCGTATTTATGGCGTGTTAACAAATTAGATTTTTGGTTAATGGTCTCTACATTTATAGCCACACTGTGTTTAGGAATTGAGTACGGAATTATAGAAGGTGTAGGGTTCTCTTTAATCGTCTTGATTTATAGAACTTCTAAGCCTTATGTTACCGAATTAGGGAAGGTGCCTAACTCTAATTTCTATCGAAATAAAAATCGTTTTGAAGAAGTTGTTTTAGAAGATGATATTTTAGTATTTCGTTTTGATGCGCAGTTATTTTATGCAAATGCTAGTTATTTTAGAGATAATTTGGAAGAGATGACCTTAAAAAAAGGAACTGCGTTAAAATTAATTGTTTTAGATGCAGAAAGTATCAACAGAGTAGATAGTACAGGGGTAGAAATGCTAAAAGAACGGGTACGATATTATAAAAAGAAAGGAATTACTTTTTATTTTGCGGGTGTAAAAGGACCTGTACGAGACGATTTATTTAAAAGTGGATTTTTAGAAATTATAGACATTCACCATTTTTTCATGAGAGCAAATCAAGCAGTAAAGTATTATAAAACAGGAGACCGAAAACATCAAGAAAAATTCGCAAAATACATTCACCAATCTTATAATTAAATAACAAGGTATAACAGCACTTTAAGTAGATAACTATAAAATTAAATCACATTGAAAATAGAACAAATTTATACAGGATGCCTTGCACAAGGCGCGTATTATATAGAAAGTAATGGCGAAGTAGCTATTATTGATCCTTTACGAGAAGTACAGCAATATATAGATAAAGCAGCTGCAGACGATGCAAAAATAAAGTACATTTTTGAAACCCATTTCCATGCCGATTTTGTTAGCGGACACGTTACCTTATCAGAAAAAACAGGGGCAACTATTGTATATGGGCCAACAGCTAAAACTAATTTTAATTCACTAATTGCAAAAGACCATCAAGTTTTTCAATTAGGAGATATTACCATTACTGCTCTGCATACTCCAGGTCACACTATGGAAAGTACTTGCTACTTGCTTAAAGACAACCAGGGTAAAGACCATGCAATTTTTAGTGGAGACACCCTCTTTTTAGGGGATGTTGGTAGGCCAGATTTGGCACAAAAAGGGAATATTACAGAAACCGATTTAGCAGGTTTTTTGTTTGATAGTTTGCGTCATAAAGTAATGACACTCGAAGATGATGTAATTGTATATCCTGCACATGGTGCTGGTTCTGCTTGTGGTAAAAATCTAAGCAAAGAAACAGTAGGTACTATTGGCAATCAAAAGAAAACCAATTATGCCCTAAGAGCAGACATGTCTAAAGCCGATTTTGTAAAAGAGGTCACAGATGGGTTGTTGCCACCACCTGCCTATTTTCCATTAAACGTAAAATTAAATAAAGAAGGCTATACAGATATAGAAAGTGTTATAGAAACTTCTATAAAACCATTAAAAGTAGAAGAGTTTGAGTCAGTAGCCAATGAAACTGGAGCTGTAATTTTAGATGTTAGGCATCAAACGGAATTTATAAACGGATTTATACCACAATCAATTTTTATAGGAATAGATGGTGGTTTTGCACCTTGGGTTGGCGCATTAATCAAAGATATAAAACAGCCTATTGTACTAGTATCTAAAGAAGGAAGAGAAGAAGAAGTTATTACAAGATTATCTCGAGTAGGTTTTGATAACGTGTTAGGGTTTTTAGAGGGTGGTTTCAATACTTGGCAAAAATCTGGTAAAGAAGTAGATACTTTACTTTCTATTTCTGCAGAAGAACTTTCCGATAAGATAAACAATAATGTACCTGTTTTTGATGTAAGAAAACCAGGAGAATATGCAAGTGAACATATAAAAGTAGCAGAGAGTACTCCTTTAGATTTTTTAAATGACTATGTTTCATCGTTTCCAAAAAAAGAAACCTTCTACATTCATTGTGCAGGCGGATACCGATCTGTAATTGCAGCGTCTATTCTAAAAGCCAGAGGGTTTCATAATGTTGTAGATGTTGCAGGCGGGTATGGTGCTATAAAGAAAACAACAATAGAAAGAACTGCTGCAGTTTGCCCATCAACATTAAAATAGGATGCAAAAATATATACTAGTAGTAGTGGTTAGTATGATGTTTTGGAACTGTAGTTCTCAAGAGAACTCTTCATCTATTACTACCAAAGATTTAGAGGTATTAATATTAAAAAAAGAATTACAGCTCTTAGATGTTAGAACACCCAAAGAAATTGAACAAGGGTATATCAAGGGAGCTAAATTCTCGAATTATTTTGAAAGTGATTTTACAGCACAAGTGGCTAAAAAATTTGATTCAGAAAAAACCATTTATGTGTATTGCAGAAGTGGCAACAGAAGTTTAAAAGCAGTAAAAATTTTAACGTCTAAAGGATTTAAAGCTATAAATGTCTTAGGAGGTTATGACGCGTGGAAGTCAGCGCAGTAATTGTATAAACTAAAAAAGCCTCGCAATTTGCGAGGCTTTTTTTATGCTAAAGATAAAATTATCCTAAAGTAACTCTTTTAAAAGATGCAACACTAATATCGCCATAGGTATTTACATACTGAGCAACATTTTTCTTTTCATCTTTTATGAATGTTTGGTCTAATAAACACTGTTCCATATCTAGAGTCGTATTATCAGCAATAAATCTTTCCATTTTTCCTGGTAAAATTCTATCCCAAATTTGTTCTGGTTTTCCTTCAGCAGCTAATTGTGCTTTTGCATCAGCTTCTGCTTGAGCTAAAACTTCTGGAGTTAACTGAGACATAGAAATAAATTGAGGTACATTCTTTAATGTTTTACCCAATCTACCTAACTCTATATTATCTTTTTCAATTACTGCAATTCTAGCTTCTGTTTCAGCAGCTACGTAAGCAGGATCAAAATCTTTGTAAGATAATGTAGTTGCTCCCATAGAAGCTACCTGCATAGCTACATCTTTTGCTAAAGTTTCTGCATTATCTACTACAGCAGACAAACCTACAACAGCAGCAATTTTCCCAATGTGTGTATAAGCACCCACATAAGCAGCTTCCACCTTTTCAAAAGCAGTAATTTCTAATTTTTCACCAATAACACCAGTTTGTTCTACTAATTTATCAGCAACAGTCATTCCGCCAAAATCTGCAGCTAAGAATGCTTCTTTACTATCGCAGTTTAAGGCAATATCTGCAAATTCACCACCTAAGGCAACAAATTTCTCGTTTTTACCGACAAAATCAGTTTCACAAGCTAAAACAATAGCAACACCTAAAGTTTTGTCATCGTTTATTCTTGTTACAGCAACACCTTCAGTAGATTCTCTATCTGCTCTTTTTGCTGCAATTTTCTGACCTTTTTTACGTAAAACGTCAATTGCTTGATCAAAATCACCACCTGCTTCAACTAATGCCTTTTTACAGTCCATCATTCCAGCTCCAGTAGCTTCTCTTAATTTTTTAACATCAGCAGCACTAACTTTTACTGTTCCCATGTTATGTTATAATTTAAAAGTTAAACTTATTTTTTTTCTTCAGTTTTTTGCTCAGCCTTTGCTTCTACTGCTTCTGCTTTTACTTCAGTAGCTTTTTCTACTGCTTTAGTATCCGCTTCTTTTGCAGGAGCTTTCTCAGCTTTTGGCGCTTTTGCTTCTTTTACTTTTTCTTTGTCAGCTTTTCTTTCAGACAATCCTTCAGCAACTGCATCAGAAACATAAGATAATACTTTGTCTATAGATTTAGAAGCATCATCATTGGCAGGAATTACATAATCTACTAACCTTGGATCAGAGTTTGTATCTACCATTGCAAAAATAGGAATGTTTAATTTCTGAGCTTCAGCTACAGCAATGTGTTCTTTTTTAATGTCAATTACAAATAGAGCACCAGGCAAACGAGTCATATCAGAAATAGAACCTAAATTCTTTTCTAGTTTTTCTCGTTGACGGTTAATTTGTAATTTTTCTCTTTTAGACAATGCATCAAAAGAACCATCTTGTTTCATTCTATCAATAGAAGCCATTTTTTTAACAGCTTTTCTAATAGTTACAAAGTTAGTTAACATTCCTCCAGGCCATCTTTCAGTAATGTAAGGCATGTTAATGTTCTTCGCTTTTTCTGCAACGATGTCTTTTGCTTGTTTTTTGGTAGCTACAAATAAAATTTTACGTCCAGAATTTGCAATTTTTTTAAGTGCTTCTGAAGTTTCTTCTATTTTAGCTGCTGTCTTATACAAATCAATGATGTGTACACCATTTCTTTCTGTATAGATATATGGAGCCATGTTAGGATCCCATTTTCTAGTTAAGTGTCCAAAATGTACACCACTATCTAATAATTCTTGTATGTTTATGTTTGCCATTTTTAAAAATGTGTTTACTTTCTGTTTTGAAATCAATAATTAAGTAGTCTTTAGAGTCTTAATTATTTAGATACTAAACTGTTTAAAATTAATTATTTGTAATAATAACAGTTCTCAAAGAAAATAGAGTGCAGTATAAATGCTGCAAATCTATTAACGTTTCGAGAATTGGAATTTTTTACGTGCTTTTTTCTGACCAAATTTCTTACGTTCAACCATTCTAGGGTCTCTCGTTAATAATCCTTCTGGTTTTAAGACTGTTCTATATTCTTCATTAATAGAAACTAAAGCTCTAGTAATTGCCAAACGAATTGCTTCTGCTTGCCCAGTTACACCACCACCATAAACATTAACTTTAATATCATAAGATGTTAAGTTTTCTGTTAACATTAAAGGTTGTTCTACTTTATATTGTAAAGTACCTGTTGTAAAATAGCTTTTGTAGTCTTTTTTATTTACAGTAATATTACCCTTACCTTCTGAAAGATAAATACGAGCAACAGCTGTTTTTCTTCTACCGATTTTGTGTACTGTATTCATTATTTATAATCGTTAAGGTTAATAGCTTTTGGTTCTTGTCCAGCATGTTTATGCTCACCACCTGCGTATACATACAAGTTTCTATATAATGCACTTCCTAATGTATTTTTAGGTAACATTCCTTTTACTGCTTTTTCGATTAATCGTGTAGGATCTTTCTCAAACATTTCTGTTGCAGTTAACGATCTTTGACCTCCTGGATATCCTGTATGACGAATGTAAGATTTGTCTCTCATTTTGTTTCCAGTTAGTACTATTTTTTCTGCGTTGATCACAACCACGTTATCTCCACAATCTACGTGAGGAGTATAATTTGGTTTGTATTTACCTCTAATTAGCTTTGCTATTTTAGAAGCTAGACGACCCAACGTTTGCCCGTCCGCATCAACTAAAACCCACTCCTTGTTTACGGTAGCTGCGTTTGCTGACACTGTTTTGTAACTTAATGTGTTCATAATTACACTTTTAGTTTTTGTTTATTAAAAATTATTTTTTTCCTTAAAAAAGGAGTGCAAATGTAAGTAGATTTATTTGATTGACAAATAGCACTTTAATATATTTTTTACCCATTCTTTTTTTTTAAATTATTCTTTAAATAATTAACATAAACTTAAGAAAATAGAAAAGTATTTTTGCACCATTACTAATGGCTGATGCTGTTCTGTTTTCATCATAAAAATTGCACAACTCGTTATGAGATTATTTCTGTTTTTTATTTCTTTTTTTTTAATTTTCTATTCAGAGATACAAGCTCAAGAGGCTACTGTAACAAAGGTTTCAAAACGAATTTATACTACAAAAAAATTAGAAGATGTTCCTGTTATAGATGGTGATGTTTCAGATAAAGCTTGGAATGTGGTACCATGGTCTTCAGGTTTTACAGAAAAAGATCCAGACGAAGGTACGCCACCTGCCTACCAAACCATGTTTAAAATTATGTATGATGATAAATATTTATACATTGCTTTACGTGCATGGGATGACGAGCCAGAATTAATTCAACAACGTTTAAGTAGAAGAGATGGTTTTGCAGGAGACCGTATTAATGTACTTATAGATAGTTATGACGATAAACGAACAGCTTTTGTGTTTACCACCACTGCAGCTGGTGTTAAAGGAGAAGAATTTGCCTCTCAAAATGGTGAGAATTGGGATGACAGTTGGAATCCTATCTGGTATACAGATGCAAAAGTAGATGACAAAGGTTGGACAGCAGAAATGAAAATTCCTTTTAGTCAATTACGATTTGGGAAAGCCAAAGAGCAAGTTTGGGGGTTTAACATTATTAGAACCATTTTTAGATTACAAGAAAGATCGCTTTGGCAACGAATACCAAATAATCAGGCAGGGTTTATTAGTGAAGCAGGAGAGTTACATGGCTTAAAAGATTTAAAAGCGCAGAAGCAAGTAGAGATTCAGCCTTTTACAGTTACCCAATATGATACTTACCCTGCAGAGGCTGGCAACCCTTTTAGAACAGGAAGTGACTTTAAGTTTAATGCGGGTTTAGATGCAAAAATTGGAATAACGAACGATTTAACGTTAGATTTAACGTTAAACCCAGATTTTGGCCAAGTAGAGGCAGATCCTGGAGCCATTGCTCTAGATGGGTTTCAAATATTTTTTAGAGAACAACGTCCGTTTTTTGTAGAAAACAGTAATATTTTCGATTATGAGTTTGCCAACGGTAGTGACAACCTTTTTTATAGTAGAAGAATTGGAAGAAATCCCTACAGAAGTGCCAATTTGGCGGAAGGAGAATTTGCTACCGAGCCGCAAAATACCCGAATTTTAGGTGCTGCAAAATTTTCTGGTAAAACAAAAAACGGCTGGTCTATTGGTGTTTTAGAAAGCGTTACTGGTAATGAGTTTGCAGAAATTAGATCTGCAAACAATGGCACTAGAAAAGAAATTGTGGCTCCTTTAACCAATTATTTTGTTACTCGTATACAAAAGGACTTTAACCAAAGAAACTCTTTTATTGGTGGAATTTTTACAGCCACAAATAGGCATCTAAATGGAGATTTTAATGAGTTACACAATGCAGCCTATACAGGAGGTGTCGATTTTCAGCACAATTGGAACAATAGAGCATATTATCTAGACGGAAACATTATTATGAGTCATGTACTAGGGAGTAAAGAGGCTATTACACAAACACAAAACACGCTAAGACACAATTTTCAAAGAGTAGATGCAACTCATGTATCTATAGACCCTAACAAAACCTCTTTAACAGGATCTGGAGGTAGAGTAGAAATAGGTAAAAACGGGGGTGGTAATTGGCGTTTTAATGCAGGTGCAATTTGGCGCTCTCCAGAATTGGAGTTAAATGATGTTGGTTTTTTAAGACGTACAGACGAAATCATTCAGTTTGGAAATTTAAATTACTTATGGCAAGTACCTACAAAGAACTATAGAAATGCACAAGTAAGTTTTGAGCAATCTACCTTCTATGATTTTCAAGGAAATTTAAACAGAACGCGTTTTGAGCTTAATGGGCGTATTAATTTGATTAATAATTGGTCTATAAGAACGGGGTATGGTTTAAGTGCTAACTTTTATGACAATTTCTTTTTAAGAGGTGGCCCACGATTTAGAAGACCAAATACGGGCTTTACCTATCTGTTTTTAAATTCTGATAATAGTAAAATGTTTAGTTTTACCCTAGGTTATTCTAACAGGCATAGCCAAGAAAATGTTACGACTAGAGACCGGTTTACCATACGTACCAATTACCAACCTTTCGATGCGTTAAGTCTTTCTTTAAATGTAGAGTATGCCAACTTATATGATGCTACACAATATGTAACTGAAACTAATTTTAATAATAATGCAAGGTATATTTTGGGTAGAATACAAAACCAAACTTTAACGACTACTTTGCGTTTAAATTATAGTTTTACACCCAATATATCGCTACAATTTTATGGACAACCTTTTATTTCGAAAGGGCGTTTTACCAACTTAAATTATATAGTTAATCCTACAGCTGCAAGTATTAACGATAGAATTTCTATATATAATGCCAATCAAATCAATACTCAAAACGATACTTTTTTAATAGACGAAAATACAGATGGTATTATTGATTACAGCTTTTCGAATCCAGATTTTTCGTTTGTGCAATTACAAACCAATTTGGTAGCAAGGTGGGAGTATATTCCTGGTTCTGAGTTGTTTTTTGTTTGGGCAAGAGGTTCTGTAGGGAGTGTAGACCCTGCCAATGAATTATTAGATAGTGTGTCTAATCAAGTATTTCTAGAACCGGCAAGTGATACCTTTTTAATAAAAGCCACCTATCGTTTTGCAAGATAATTGTTTTGGTTAATAGCTAAGAGAAGACACGTTTTATTTTATTGTTTTTAGACTTATACTCTTATTCTTGAAAAACTAATCGTTTTATCCTTTCTTTGCCCAGCTGTCTCTTAAGCCTACAATTTTATTAAACACCAAAGCTTCAGGTTTTGAATCATTATCTACATTAAAGTAACCTAATCTTTGAAATTGAAAACGTTCCCCAACTTTTGCAGACGCCAAACTAGGCTCTAGATATGCTTGTATTATTTGTAGAGAATCAGGGTTTAACAATTCCATATACTCTTTATCTTTATGAGCATCTGGTGCTTCGTCTAAAAACAAACGATCATAAGCTCTTACTTCTGCTTTGATTGCGTGTTTTGTAGATACCCAATGAATGGTTCCTTTTACTTTTCGCATACTTTCTGGAGTGCCACTCCCAGATTTTGTATGTGGGTCATAAGTACATTGAATTTCAGTAATTTCACCATTTTCGTCTTTAGTGCAACTGTTGGCAGTAATAAAGTAGGCATTTTTTAAACGTACTTCTTTACCCAATTTTAATCGGAAGAACTTTTTATTAGCCTCTTCTCTAAAGTCTTCTCGTTCAATATAAATTTCTCTAGAAAAAGGGACTGTTCTGCTGCCAAAACCTTCTTCATAATCGTTATAGCTTGCGTCTAAAAGTTCTGTTTTGTCTTCAGGGTAATTGGTGATGACTACCTTAACAGGATCTAGGACCCCCATGACTCTTTTTGCAGTTTTATTTAAATCTTCTCTTATTTTAAATTCTAATAAGGCAACATCAATTATATTTTCTCGCTTAGAAACCCCTACTGTTTCTATAAAACTTCGAATAGCCTCAGGGGTATAACCACGTCTTCTGAGTCCAGATATTGTAGGCATTCTAGGATCATCCCAACCTTTAACAATACCTTCTTCTACGAGCTTTAGCAACTTGCGTTTACTCATAATGGTATAACTAAGGTTTAAACGAGAAAATTCTCTTTGCTTGGGCGCGTTAGGATATTTAGACTTACTAAACTCATACACGTTGTCTACAAACCATTCATACAATTCTCTATGAGGCTTAAACTCTAAAGAACATAATGAATGCGAAATTTGTTCTATGTAATCACTCTCACCATGGGTCCAGTCGTACATAGGGTAAATACACCAATCATTACCTGTTCTATGATGTTCTTTGTATAAAATACGATACATTAATGGATCTCTCATTAACATATTTGGACTTTTCATGTCTATTTTAGCACGCAAAACATGCTCACCCTCCTTAAATTTACCAGCTTTCATTCCTTGAAATAAGTCTATATTTTCATTTACAGATCTATCTCTATAAGGACTATTTGTGCCTTCTTCAGTTGGAGTCCCTTTTTGGTTGCGCATTTCTTCAGAAGATTGAGAATCTACGTAAGCTTTTCCATCCTTAATTAATAAAATAGTCCAATCATACAATTGCTGAAAATAATCAGATGAATAACATTCGTTTTCCCATTGGTAACCTAACCAAGAAATATCTTCTTTAATCGCATCTACATATTCTTGTTCTTCTTTTGCAGGGTTGGTATCATCAAAACGTAAATTTACAGGGGCGTTGTATTTTTGCCCTAATCCAAAACTAATCCCTATGGCTTTGGTATGCCCAATATGCAAATATCCATTAGGTTCAGGTGGAAAACGAAAACGGAGATTTTGTTTTGGCAACCCATTTGCTAAATCATCTTCTATGATATGTTCTAAAAAATTAAGTGCTTTATTCTCTTCAGACATGATGCTAAATTATCGGTATATTTAAAACAAAATTACATAAAATAGTTCTTGAAATTCTATTTTTAAGGACTAAAGATGAAGTAACCTAACTATTTTTAATTTGCCTTGATTTCTTAAAGAGATTTATAGATTTAATTTTGTTATCTTACACCGAGATTTAAAATTCAACTTCTAATACTTTTAACGTATCTTATTATGAGCAAACATATTCAAAATTACAGTTGTCCAAAATGTCATCACACTTCTTACAAATTAGGAGAAATGAGAGCAACTGGCGGAACATTATCTAAAATATTTGATATTCAAAATCAAAAGTTTACAAGTGTTACGTGTCAAAAATGTACGCATACTGAGTTTTATAAAACAAAAACCAGTGCTATTAGCAATGTTTTTGATTTTTTCACGAGTTAGATCTTCTAAGTCCTCTTTTTTTTGTCGTATTTTTGTTTTCTTAGTATAAATAATAAAAATGCAAGATTTTTTTCTGAATCATTTGGCATTATCGGTTTTAGATGTAGAGCAGTCTGTTGCTTTTTATACCACTGTTTTTGGGTTTAAAGAAATTAAGAATACTGCATCGAATTCTAAAACAAGATGGTTGCAATTGAATGGAAAAATACAGTTACATCTAATTTATAGGCCTAAATTTGAATTAAAAACAATCAAAGCAGATCATTTTGCTTTGTCTACAGCAAACTTAAAAGGTTTTATAAAACATTTAGATCATTTAGGAATTATGTATTCTGATTGGATAGACTCAGAGAATAAAGACTACGTTAGAAAAGATGGTGTGTTTCAAATTTATTTTCAAGATCCAAATCAACATTGGATAGAAGTAAATAACGCTGTGTAGTATAGAACTTATTTTTTATGAATAAAAAAAGTAAAAAACCAGATTTAGTTGTTTTTAATGAAGAGACAAACCAGTATGATGCTTCTTTAAAACCTTATGGTACCTCTGCTAGTTCTCCCGTTATAAAACCATTAAATACCGCAAGTTGGAAAAATGATGGAATACAACGTGTAAATAAACAACTTAAATCTAAGTTTGACGAAGTTAAAAAAGAGTATGAGGCTTTAATGGAAAAGTTTGAATACAATGATCTAATCTACAATGCCAAGTTTAGTTTTGAACCTATTTTTGGTGAAAATTATCATTTGTACAATAATAAAAACAATGAACCATTTTTATCTATCATAGCACCAGAACAATGCAGTTTTGAGTATTTAGGCTCTTTTCGTTTAAATACAGATAAAATGTGGGAAAAAATAGATGATGAATCTAATAAAGAAGCTTAAATGGGAATAATAAAAGTAAATAATATAAAAGTATACGCCTATCATGGATGCCTAGAAGAGGAAGCAAAAATAGGGTCTTGGTATCGAGTAGACGTAGAGGTTAAAGCCAATTTAAAAAAATCTTCTAGAACAGATGACTTGTCTGATACTGTAGATTATGTTCATTTAAACCATATTGTAAAAGAGGAGATGAATGTTAGGTCTAAGCTTTTAGAAGAAGTAGCACAAAGAATTTTGAATCGTTTTTTTAAAGAAATAAAATTGCTTCGAAAAGCAACGGTTGCTGTTTCTAAAATAAATCCACCCATTGGTGGTAATGTAGAAGAGGTTGTTGTTGTTTTAACTAAAAAAAAATAATAGTCCACCTTTCTTAATATTTTTGTTTTTTAGAATATAATCTAAACAAAAAACACTTGCAAGCTTTATAAATTTACGTAAATTTGCAATCCAATAATATAAAGGTGTCTTGGCCGAGTGGCTAGGCAATGGTTTGCAAAACCATGTACAGCGGTTCGAATCCGCTAGACACCTCTTTAAAAGCCCTAAAATCTATTTTTTAGGGCTTTTTACATTAGGACTAAAAGCAGTACTGGTTTTTACAATCTTTAGATTTTTCTTAACGAAAAACAATCTTTTTTTTAACATCTTTGTAACAAAATTAAGTTACTAAGAATATGAAAATATACCCAATAGAAACTGGAAATTTTAAATTAGATGGCGGAGCAATGTTTGGTGTTGTACCTAAAACTATTTGGCAAAAAACAAATCCTGCAGACGCAAATAATTTGATAGATATGAGTATGCGTTGCTTGTTAATAGAAGACGAAGATAGATTGATATTAGTAGACACAGGATTGGGAAGTAAGCAGTCAGATAAATTTTTTGGTTACTATTATTTATTTGGTGATTTTTCTTTAGATGCTTCTTTAAAAACTCTAGGTTTTCATAGAGACGATGTTACAGATATTTTTTTAACGCATTTACATTTTGATCATTGTGGAGGTGTTATTGAAAGAAATAAAGAAGGGCTACTAATTCCTGCTTTTAAAAATGCTAAAGTATGGTCTAATCAAGATCACTGGAATTGGGCTACTGAACCAAACCCTAGAGAAAAAGCTTCTTTTTTAAAAGAAAATATAAATCCAATACAAGAAAGTGGTCAACTACAGTTTATACAACAAGATTCAAAATCTCAACTTGGTTTTGAAGTTTTGTTTATGGATGGTCATACCGAAAAACAAATGTTACCAAAACTTAATTATCAAGGGAAAACGTTAGTTTTTATGGCTGATTTATTACCTACTATTGGTCACATTCCTTTACCTTATGTAATGGGGTATGACACAAGACCCTTACTTACTATTAAAGAAAAAGCAGATTTTTTAAACTTGTCTGCCGATAAAAATTATTATTTGTTCCTAGAGCACGATGCACACAATGAAATTTGCACTGTAAAGCACACAGAAAAAGGAGTTAGGCTAAACACAACACACAAATTTTCAGAAATATTTAATTAAAAAACATACAGAAATGAGAAATGTAAGAGCGTATTTTTTGAGTGCTTTCATAGCACTTTTTTTGGTTGGCTGTAAAACAATACAAACAGTAGTTGTTCAGCCAAATTTTAATGAAATAAATCCAACTCCCGCAAAAAAAACAGATTTATCTGACGATAATTTTCAAATCTGGTCCCATTTAGATATTACTCATGATTCTATTGCTGGTATGAGTTTGGCTAAAGCATATCAATTCCTAGAAGGTAAAAAAAGTAAAGAAGTCATTGTTGCTATTGCAGATTCTGGAGTGGATGTAAATCACGAAGATTTAAAAGATGTACTTTGGAAAAATACATCAGAGGTAGAAAATAATGGCATTGATGACGATAAAAATGGGTATAAGGATGATGTTTTTGGCTGGAATTTTTTAGGAAATGCAGCTGGTGACGTAGTTACCACAGATCAATTAGAAATCACAAGATTGGTTAAAAAAGGCAATACTAAATTTTCAAATATTGATGTAGCTACGTTACCTGAAGGAGTTAAAAAAGAAGCCAATACGTATTTAAAGTTATTGAAAGAATACAATGCAACCATTATAGAGAAGGAAGCAGAGATTGGTAAAATGGAAGATTACCTTATCACTTTAGGTATTATTCAACAAGATTTTGCAGCAGTAAACGCTTTGGCCAATAAAAAACCCTTAACCCTAGCTCTAGTAGACACGCTGAAAGCACCAAACCTACAAACTTTGGTAAAGGTGAAAAATGTTGCGAATATCTTAAGACAAGGAATGAATGAAAATGACTTGAACGAAGAACATAAAAAGGTAGTGACGTATCTTTCTGAATTAAAAAAAGCAATAAACGGGTATGATTTAGAGATGAGTTTTCGTCAAAATTTAGGAGATAATCTGTACGACATTTCAGATAAATATTATGGCAATAATAATGTTTTAGGAACTGCTGATGCTGCAAAACACGGAACTCATGTTGCAGGGATTGTCGCTGCTAATAGAACCAATGCTATTGGTGCTGTTGGTGTAGCAAATAATGTGAAAATTATGACTGTTAGAATAGTGCCAGATGGCGATGAGCATGACAAAGATGTTGCTTTAGGTATTAAATATGCAGTAGATAATGGAGCAAAAATTATTAATACAAGTTTTGGAAAACGTTTTTCGCCAAACAAAGATTGGGTGTTTGATGCAATACAATATGCTGCAGCTAAAGATGTTTTAATTGTAAATGCTGCAGGTAATGATGGGAAAAATATTGATAAAAGAGCCTCTTATCCTACAGATACTAAAGATATGATTTCAGAATATGCTGATAATGTAATTACTATTGGAGCAAGTAGTTTGTCTTATGACAAAGACCTTCCTGCTTCATTTTCTAATTATGGAAAAATGAATGTAGATATTTTTGCACCAGGTGTAGATATTTATGCTACAACACCTAATGATTCTTATGAATTTTTAAGCGGAACTTCTATGGCTGCACCTTCAACAGCAGGAGTAGCTGCATTAATAAGAGGTTATTATCCTAATTTATCTGCAAAGGAAGTAAAAGAAATTATAATGAATTCTGGAGTAAAAGTTAATTTCCAAGTTATAAAGCCAGGTTCTCAAACAGAAGAAAATCCAGAGGGCGAACTAGTTGCGTTTTCAGAATTGTCAGTAACAGGTAGCATTGTAAATGCTTACAATGCTTTATTGTTGGCTAATTACAGGTTGTCTCAAAAAAAATAGTCGTAATAAAAGTAAACATTGTTGCTATTTTTATATTTTTAACAACTTTTAAAAAACACATTAGATGAGAAAATTATTCTTTTTATTGATTGCCATTGGTCTTGTTTCTGCTTGTGCAAAAACAAAAGACGTGCAGTATGCGAATAGTACTTCAAAAAATGCTATGAATGCTAATGGCTATTGGCAACAAAAAGTAAAGTATACCATGGATATAGACATGGATGTAAATAAGTATCAATACAAAGGCACGCAAAAGATAGTATATACCAATAATTCTCCAGACGACTTAGAACGTGTTTTTTATCACCTCTATTTTAATGCTTTTCAGCCAGGTTCTCAAATGGATGTTCGTTCTCTAAATATAGCAGATCCAGACAGAAGAGTAGGCGATAGAATTAGTAAATTAAAACCAAATGAAATTGGTTACATTAAAGTAAATTCGTTAAAACAAGATGGTGCTGCAATAACTTACGAAACTGTAGGTACAATTTTAGAAGTAAAATTACAAAAGCCAATTAAAGCAGGAGAAACAGTGACTTTTGATATGGTATTTGATGCTCAAGTTCCTGTTCAAATTAGACGTTCAGGAAGAAATAGTAAAGAGAATATAGCGCTTTCTATGGCACAATGGTATCCTAAAATGGCAGAGTACGATTTTCAAGGATGGCATACGCCACCATACATTGCTCGTGAATTTCATGGGGTTTGGGGAGACTTTGATGTTACCTTACACATCGATAAAAATTATGTGGTTGGTGGTACAGGTTATCTTCAAAATCCGCAAGAAGTGGGTCACAATTATGAAGATAAAACAATACCTTTAAATTTACCTGAAGGGAATAAGCTTACTTGGCATTTTAAAGCACCTAATGTACATGACTTTATGTGGGCAGCAGACCCAGCGTACAATCACGATAAGCTGCAAATAAAAAACGGACCTACATTACACTTTTTGTACAAGAATAATTTAGAAGCACAATACTTACAAAATTGGAAAGATTTACAGCCAAAAACTGCAGAATTAATTAATTATTTCTCAGAAAATGTAGGGAAATACCCTTATGAGCAATATTCTGTAATTCAGGGTGGTGATGGAGGTATGGAGTATGCAATGGCTACATTAATTACTGGGAAACGTAAATTTGGAAGTTTGTTTGGAGTAACTGCTCATGAAATGGCACACACCTGGTTTCAATTTTTGTTAGCTTCTAATGAAAGTTTACATCCTTGGATGGATGAAGGCTTTACAAGTTATATTTCTAATAAAGCAGAAAATGAAATTTTAAAAGAGAATAAAGAAAATCCACATGCTGCTTCTTATAGGGGTTATAGAACTATTGTAAACAGAGGTTATGAAGAATCTCTTTCTACACATGCAGATAGATATAATACAAACTGGGCATATGGAACTGCAAGTTACTCTAAAGGAAATATTTTCTTATCACAATTAGAATATGTTATTGGTTCAGAAAATGTAGCAAAAGGATTGAAAAAATATTACAATGATTTTAGTTTCAAGCATCCAACTCCAAATGATATTAAACGATCAATGGAGAAAGTTTCTGGGATACATTTAGATTGGTATTTAAATGAATGGGCACAAACTACGCATACTATAGATTATGGAGTTAAATCTGTGGATGGTAAAACCATTACTTTAGAAAGAATTGGTAAAATGCCAATGCCAATAGATGTAGAGGTAACCTATACTGATGATACCAAAGAAAATTACACCATCCCTTTAAGAGTAATGAGGGGCGCAAAACCAACAAATGCAAAAATTTTAGAAGATTGGGCCTGGGCTTTTCCAACATATACTTTTAAGACAGCAAAATCCGTTAAATCTTTAGTTATCGATAAAAGTGGATTAATGGCAGATGTTAAATTAGACAACAACACCTATTCAGTAGAATAAGTATTACAGTCACATAAAATATAAAAAGTGAAGCCTTTAGCTTCACTTTTTTATTTACTTAAAATTGAAATTTTTAAGTTAAAAATTCATTTATTTTTTCTTTGGGAATAAAGCCCATTAGCATTAGGTAGATCCCACAAACAATAAGTATGATTCCCATAATACGTTTTACTCTATAAATAACTAAAGGAGTCATTTTTGTCTTAAGTTGCTTGGCTAATACTATTTTACATAAATCTGTAGTAAAATACCCTAAAATTATAGTGGTAAAATACCAGAAAATTGCATTCTGATTCATTTTTAAAGCGGGCCCAATTACTAAAATAGTACCAAGCCAAAAAGCCAAAACCCCAATATTAATAAAGTTTAAAAAAAATCCTTTTACAAAAAGTTTTAAGTAGTTATTTGCAACAATAGGAACCTCTATATCTTTTGCAGAGGCTAAGGCTTCTTTTTTATTTTCTCTATCAAAATACGTAATTACCCCGTAAATGATTAGGATTAATCCACCAATAAAAAACAATCTTGGATCGTCTTTAATTTTCTCTAAAAGAGACCTGCTTCCGTAATAACTAATAAGAATAAAACAGATATCTCCAAAAATAACACCTAAGTCTAAAGCAATTGCAGCTCTTGCCCCCTTTAAAATACTAGTCTGTATTAACATAAAAAATACAGGCCCAATCATAAAGGCCATAAAGAAGCCAATAAGAAAAGCATTTTTAAAGTCGTAAATATCCATATTATACAAAAATAAGGATTTTATACGTCATCAAAATCGATTTTAATTTTTGCAGTTGTAGGATGTGCTTGACATGTTAAAATAAAACCTTCTTCGATTTCACTATCTGTTAAAATAGCATTTTTAGCCATCACAGCTTTTCCTTCAGTCACTTTTGCCAAACAAGAACTACATACACCACCTTGGCATGAATAAGGAGGGTCTAAATCATTACGTAAGGTAGCCGCTAAAATATCATCGGTTTGTTGCATGCTAAAGGTCGTTTCCTCGTCATCTAACAAAACGGTTATTGTAGTGGAACCCTCTTGTACGTCTTCAAGAGCATCTTCATTCATAGAAACAGTAAATAGCTCAAAAAACACATTTTCTTCAGTAAAGTAATTTTCCTTAAGCGTATTGCTAACAGCATTAATCATTTCTTCAGGGCCACATAAATAAGCAGCATCAAAAGTGGTTTCTTTGTACATATTCTTTACAAAGTAATTGGTTACACTTTTATCAATTCTTCCTCTTAACTGGTTTTTTACTTCTTCTCTACTAAAAATATAGTGTAGCTTAAATTGATTTGGATAAGTCTCTTTTAATGCATTTAACTCATCGTAAAAAATAGTGTCTGCAACAGATTTGTTACCATAAACTAAAGTAAAGTTTGCAGAAGATTCATTTTCGAAAACCGATTTTACCATAGATAAAATAGGAGTTATACCAGAACCTGCAGCAAATGCAAGGTAATTTTTGTTAGCTTCAGGTTTTAGTTCAAACCTACCTTCGGGAGCCGAAATTTCAATGGTATCACCAGCTTTTAATTTAGTCGTGGCATATTGAGAAAACGTTCCGTTTTCTACAGCTTTAATGGCAACTCTAATTTCGTTACTTTTTGGTGTAGAACAAATGGAATAAGCTCTTCGAACTTCTTCCCCATTAATAATGGTTTGTAATGTTACGTATTGCCCAGAAACAAAATTAAAATCTTGCTTTAATTGTTCAGGTATATCAAATAAAACAGAAACCGCATTTGCGGTTTCTTGTTTAACTTCTTGTATGTTTACTTTGTGAAAATCTGCCATAAATGTGTTTAAACTAAATGATTTGCAATTAAATATTCAGCTATTTGAACTGTGTTTGTTGCAGCACCTTTTCTGAGATTATCAGCAACAATCCACAAATTTAAGGTATTTTCTTGAGATTCGTCTCTTCTAATTCGTCCAACAAAAACTTCATCTTTGTCATGAGCGTTTATTGGCATTGGGTACACGTTGTTGTCTAAATCATCTTGTACAATAACACCAGGAAAATCATTTAATAATTGACGTACTTCTGCTAAATCAAAATCATTTTCAAACTGCACATTTACAGCTTCAGAATGTCCTCCAGCTGTAGGAATACGAACTGCAGTTGCAGTTACTGAAAAAGAATCATCTCTTAAAATTTTCTTAGGTTCGTTTACCAATTTCATTTCCTCTTTGGTATAGCCATTCTCTAGAAAAATATCGCAATGAGGTAATGCATTTCTACCAATTTTATGAGGATAAGCCATTTCACCATCCACACCTGCTTCTTCATTATCTAATTGCTGTACCGCTTTTACGCCAGTACCAGAAACAGATTGATAGGTAGAAACAACCAAGCGTTTCATTGTGTATTTTGCATGTAAAGGAGCTAAAGCCATAACTAACTGAATTGTAGAACAGTTTGGGTTTGCTATAATTTTATCATCTGCGGTTAAAACATCACCATTAATTTCTGGGACCACTAACTTTTTATCAATATCCATTCTCCAAGCAGAAGAATTATCAATAACTGTAGTACCCACTTCTGCAAATTTAGGAGCCCATTCTAAAGAGGTGTCTCCACCTGCAGAAAACAAAGCAATGTCTGGTTTTATATTTACAGCATCTTCTAAGGTTACTATGGTAAATTCTTTACCCTTATAGCTTAATTTTTTACCTGCAGATCTTTCAGAGGCTACAGGTATAAATTCGGTTATAGGTAAGTTACGTTCTTCTAAAACTTTTAACATTACAGTGCCAACCATACCAGTTGCACCAACTACTGCTACTTTCATTGTTTTTAATTTTGTTTCTTTATGCTATGCAAAGATGAGAACTAAATAAATGCAAACCATTATTTTATAAAATATTTACCAATATAATTACAGATGTTTAAAATTTAACAGATTGTTGTAAAATCTATTTTATTGGGAGTTTTAAAAGGGTATTCTATTTTTCATATCGGTGTATTGCCTTAAACAATTGTTCCATAAAATGGTTTTGGTATTTATAAGTCTTAGGTTTTTTAGCTATTATCTGGTTAAACAAAATAGTTTAGTTTACTAAAATTATTGTAATTTTGTTGCTTATATAGTATAAATCAAACTGAATAAAGTTCAGCTTAAAAAAGGTATAGCATGCAACTGTACAATAAGTTAAGCGCAAAAGAACGCGCAGAATTAATTGATAAAGCTGGTAAAGACAGACTTACCATTTCTTTTTATCAATACCACCAAATTAAAAACCCTCAAATTTTAAGAGATAAATTATTTCTAGAGTGGAATACTTTAGAGGTACTAGGTAGAATATATGTATCTTATGAAGGCATAAATGCGCAACTTTCTGTACCTTCAGAAAACCTATATGCTTTAAAAGAACAATTAGATAGCATTAGTTTTCTTAAAGACATTCGTCTAAATATCGCAATAGAACAAAATAACAAATCTTTTTTAAAGCTAAAAGTTAAAGTTAGAGATAAAATTGTAGCAGATGGTTTAAATGATGATACGTTTGATGTAACCAACAAAGGGGTGCATTTAAATGCTAAGGAGTTCAACAAAATGTTGTCCAATCCTGATACAGTTTGTGTGGATATGCGAAATCATTATGAGAGTGAAATTGGGCATTTTGATGGAGCTGTAACTCCAGATGTAGATACCTTTCGCGATTCTTTAGATATTATTGAAGAAGATTTAAAAGATAATAAAGAAGACAAAAATTTATTGATGTATTGTACAGGAGGTATTCGTTGCGAAAAAGCTTCTGCATATTATAAACACAAAGGATTTAAAAATGTTTTTCAGTTGGAAGGTGGTATTATAGAATATACACGTCAAGTAAACGAAGAAGGCATAGAAAATAAATTTATTGGTAAAAATTTTGTGTTTGATCATAGAAGAGCAGAAAAAATTACAGACGATGTAATTTCTAACTGTCATCAATGTGGAAAACCTTGCGATACGCATACGAACTGTGCAAACGAAGGTTGTCATTTATTATTTATACAATGTGATGAATGTTCCGAAAAGATGGAAAATACGTGCTCTACAGATTGCCAAGAAATCATTCATTTACCTTACGAAGAACAAAAAGAATTGAGAAAAGGTAAACACGCAAGTAATAAAATTTTTAAAAAAGGTAGAAGCGAAGTTTTGAAGTTTAAAAACTAAATTTCATTCGAAAATAAATAATAAGGCCTCTTTTATAGAGGTCTTTTTTGTTTTTAAAATGAATTCTAATTAGATGATAGCGAATTCTAAATGGCATAAATTTTAATTGTCAAAACAGATTAATTTAGTGCAAAGAGTAGCAAAGTTTGTAAACATTAGATCTTTAAAAAAGCTCTTTTTTCATTCTTTAAGAATCCGTATATTTACGAAACAATGAAGGTTGAATTGTGTTTAGCTATCAGCTTGATTATCAAATTATGAACAGTAAGAAGCTTCGGCTTTTCTAAAATATATTTACAAACATGGCATGTGGAAGTTGTGGTACAACAGAAAATGGAGTACCAAGAGGTTGTAAGAGTAATGGAAATTGTGGCACTGGAACTTGTGGCAGTGGAAGCGAAAAGTTAGCCGTTTTTGACTGGCTTTCTAACATGAAGTTGCCAAGTGGTCAAGAGCGTTTCAATATTTTTGAAGTCCGTTTTAAAAACGGAAGAAAGCATTTTTATAAAAATGTAGATAATTTACCTTTAACCATGGGTGATATTATTGCTGTAGAAGGAAATCCAGGACATGATATTGGTACAATTTCTTTGGCAGGAGAATTGGTAAAAGTGCAAATGAAGAAGCGCAAAATTACCGAAGATCACGAAGAAGTTAAGAAAATTTATAGAAAAGCCACTCAAAGAGATATAGATGTTTGGCAAACAGCAAGAGCTAAAGAAGAAGAAACGCAAAGAAGAGGTAGAGAAATCTTAGGTAAACTTAGCTTACAAATGAAATTGTCTGATGTAGAGTATCAAGGAGATGGAAATAAAGCCACTTTTTATTATACTGCAGATTCAAGGGTAGATTTTAGACAATTAATTCGTGATTTAGCTGGTGCTTTTTCAATTCGAGTAGAAATGAAACAAGTGGGTGCAAGGCAAGAAGCAGCAAGATTAGGTGGTGTTGGTTCTTGTGGTAGAGAGCTGTGCTGCTCTACTTGGTTAACAGATTTTAGAAAAGTAACAACATCGGCTGCTCGTTATCAGCAATTATCGCTAAACCCTTTAAAATTAGCAGGGCAATGTGGGAAGTTAAAATGTTGTTTAAATTTTGAATTAGATACCTATTTAGATGCATTAAAGACATTTCCAAAACAAGATGTTGTTTTAAAAACTGAAAAAGGAGAAGCTGTTTTTGTTAAGATGGATATCTTTAAAAAACACCTCTGGTACACCTACAAAGAAGAACGTTTTAAATGGTTTCGTTTAACCTTAGATCAGGTTAATGAAATTATAGATTTGAACAAAAATAAAGAAAAATCAGCATCTTTAGAAGAGTACGAATCTGATGTAGAGGTGGTAAAAAAAGTAAGTTTTGAAGACGCAGCTGGCCAAGATAGTTTAACTCGTTTTGATGCGCCAAAACAAAATAAAAGAAGAAGAAATAATAGAAATAAAAGAAAGAAAAAAGATGTAGTAGCAACTATAGATACAAAAACAAGTCGACAAGAAAATAGTTCGCAACAAAAAAGAACGCCAAAAAATAATACTGCTCAAAAACAACCAAAAGCAGAAAATGCTAAACCAAACAGAGCAAAAAAAAATAATAGGAACAGAAAAAATAATAAAAATCAAAATGGCAACACTGCTAAAGAAAACTAATTGCTTCTTTTTTTTATTACTGTTTACTAGTTTTTATAGTTGTATTTCAGACATAGAATTTACAGCCTATAAAACCTTAAAAAATAGTGTTTGGGAATCTCATCAAAAAATGACATTTAACTTTGAGGTAACAGATACCATTTCTGCTAAAAATTTATTTTTAAATATTAGAAATACCCATCAATATCCTTTTAGCAATTTATATGTGATTACAACGTTAAAATATCCAGATGAAGTTACGGTTATAGATACTTTACAGTATAAAATGACCGATGAAAGAGGAGCGTTTTTAGGTGAAGGTTTTGCAACTATTTTGGATAATAAATTATATTATAAAGAAAATATACATTTTTCAACTACTGGATCCTATCAATTTTCGGTTAGACATGCAATGCGAAAAAACGGACAAGTTACTCCGATTAAACAGTTAGAAGGTATACAAGATATTGGCTTTAGTATCGAAAAAATAAAATAAATGGCAAAGAAAAATACAAATTTTAAGAAGTATATTATTTGGTTTTGGTCTCTAATTTTAGGAGGTTTATTCTTTGTAATTGCTTTATTTTTTACAGCCTCTGTTGGTGGTTTTGGAGCTTTACCAACTTTTGAGGAGTTAGAAAACCCGCAAACTAATTTAGCTACAGAAGTAATCTCTTCAGATGGTGTAACCATTGGAAAATATGCAACTGAGAATAGAACGCCTGTTCATTTTAATGAGCTTCCTCAAAATTTAGTGAATGCTTTAGTAGCCACAGAAGATGAGCGCTTTTACAAACATTCAGGTATTGATTTTAGAGGTACTGCAAGAGCTGTTTTAAAACCTGGTAGTGGAGGAGCAAGTACAATTACGCAGCAGTTAGCAAAAATGCTATTTACAGGAAGAGCATCTAGCAATATTTTTAAAAGGGTATTGCAAAAAATGAAAGAATGGGTGGTAGCTGTTAAATTAGAAAAACAATATACCAAAGAAGAAATCATTGCCATGTATTTAAATAAATACGACTTTTTAAATCAAGCAGTTGGTATTCGTTCTGCAGCACGAATTTATTTTGGAAAAGAACCAAAAGATTTAGAAATTCAACAATCTGCAATGTTAGTAGGCATGCTAAAAAACTCATCTTATTTTAATCCTTTAAGAAGAGAGACCATTGTAAAACAAAGAAGAAATGTTGTTTTATTACAAATGTCTAAAAACAATTATATTTCTGAAGATGAAAAAATTGAATTACAGCAATTACCATTAGAATTAAACTACACCCCAGAGAGTCATGATGAAGGGTATGCCACTTATTTTAGAGCTCACTTGCAAAAACTAATGCGAACTTGGGTGCAAAATAACCCAAAACCAAATGGAGAAGAATATAATATTTTTAAGGATGGTTTAAAAATATATGTGACTATTGATTCTAGAATGCAACAATATGCAGAGGAAGCAGTAGAGGAGCATATGGCTAACCTACAGTCTTATTTCTCTAAAGAACAAAAAACCAATAGAACGGCTCCTTTTTATGACTTAGAAAAAGATCAAATCAATAGAATTTATCAAAGAGCCAAAAAGAATTCAGATAGATATAAACGTTTAAAAGCAGTTGGTAAAACTTCAAAAGAAATTAATAAAATATTTAATACAAAAACCAAGATGAAGGTTTTCTCTTGGAAAGGGGTTAGAGATACTGTAATGACGCCCAATGATTCTATAAAATACTATAAGCATTTTTTACGATCAGGATTATTATCTATCGAACCACAAACCGGACATATTAAAGCCTGGGTGGGTGGTATAAATAATAAGTTTTTTAAATACGATGCTGTGGCGCAGCAAAAAAGACAAGTAGGTTCTACGTTTAAACCCTTTGTATATGCTACAGCTATCAATCAATTAAGAATGTCACCTTGTGATCAATTACCAAATATTCGCTATACAATACCTAAAGGTAAATATGGCATTCCAGAAGCATGGACGCCAGATAATTCTTCAGAAAAGTATGGAGGAATGCTTACCTTAAAAGAAGGGTTAGCAGGCTCTATTAATACAATATCGGCGAATTTAATAGATAAAGTAGCTCCAGAAAATGTAGTTCGATTGGCAAAAGCTGCAGGTATAGAAACTAATATAAAAGCGAATCCTTCTATAGCATTAGGTGCAGTAGATTTGTCTTTGTTAGAAATGGTTAGTGCTTACAGTACTTTTGCAAATCGAGGTTTGCGTGTTAAACCAATGATTATTACTCGAATTGAGGATAAAAACGGAACAGTTTTAAAAGATTTTGTTTCAGAAACGCAAGAAGTATTAAGTGAAGAATCTGCTTATGTAATATTAAATCTATTAGAAGGAGTAACGCAGTCAGGATCTGGAGTTAGACTAAGAACAGATTGGACCTCTGGAGGAGGAGCCGCTACTGGTTTTCCATATAAATTTACAAATCCTATTGCTGGTAAAACAGGAACTACGCAAAATCAATCTGATGGTTGGTTTATGGGTATTGTACCTAACTTAGCAACAGGAGTATGGACAGGAGGAGAAGATAGAGCTACTCATTTTTCAGGAATTACCAAAGGACAAGGTGCTACGATGTCTTTACCCACATGGGCACTTTTTATGAAAAAGTGTTATGCAGACGAATTTCTAAACATCAGCATGGAAGAATTTGAAAAACCAGAGCAACTTACAATAGATATTAACTGTAACAAAAAAGAGGAAGAAGATGTTCAAACACTTCCTGTTGATGATACAGATTTTTAAGGTTTTTTTAAGTTGTAATTCTGAATTTATAGTTCAGAATCTTATTATTTTATCCATCATAAAAAATAAATAGGTATGATTAACAAAAAAGTAAATAATGTCCAACAGGCATTACATGGTGTTAAAGATCATATGACTTTAATGTTAGGTGGTTTTGGTCTTTGTGGTATTCCAGAAAATGCGATTGCTGAATTGGTGAGGTTAAATGTTAAAAACGTAACCTGTATTTCTAACAATGCTGGGGTAGATGATTTTGGCTTGGGTTTATTATTACAGAATAAGCAAATCAAAAAAATGATTTCTTCTTATGTAGGTGAAAATGATGAGTTTGAACGCCAAATGTTATCAGGTGAATTAGAAGTAGAATTAACGCCACAAGGTACTTTAGCTGAGAAATGTAGAGCAGCACAAGCAGGTTTTCCTGCATTTTATACGCCTGCAGGTTTTGGTACAGAAGTAGCAGAAGGCAAAGAAACTAGAGAGTTTGATGGTAAAATGTATGTTTTAGAACCAGCTTTTAAAGCAGACTTTGCCTTTGTAAAAGCTTGGAAAGGTGATGCTGCAGGTAATTTAGTTTTTAAAGGAACTTCAAGAAATTTTAATCCAAATATGTGTGGTGCAGCAGTGATTACTGTTGTTGAGGTAGAAGAGTTAGTAGAAGTAGGTGAGTTAGATCCTAATCATATTCATATTCCAGGAATTTTTGTACAGCGAATTTTTGAGGGTGCCAATTATGAGAAAAGGATTGAGCAAAGAACTGTAAGACAAAAACAATAAGTATGGCTTTAGATAAAAATGGAATCGCTAAAAGAATTGCACAAGAAGTGCAAGATGGTTTTTATGTAAACCTAGGTATTGGTATACCAACTTTGGTAGCTAATTACGTAAGAGAAGATATAGAGGTTGAGTTTCAATCTGAGAATGGTGTTTTAGGTATGGGGCCTTTTCCTTTTGATGGTGAAGAAGATGCAGACATTATAAATGCAGGGAAGCAAACCATAACAACAATGCCTGGAGCAAGTTTTTTTGATTCTGCAACTAGCTTTGCCATGATTCGTGGTAAGCATGTAGATTTAACCATTTTAGGAGCAATGGAAGTTGCAGAAAATGGAGATATTGCCAACTGGAAAATTCCAGAAAAAATGGTGAAAGGTATGGGTGGAGCTATGGATTTAGTGGCATCTGCAGAAAACATTATTGTAGCTATGATGCATACCAATAAAAGAGGCGAATCAAAAATTTTAAAGCAATGTTCTTTACCATTAACAGGGGTAGGTTGTGTAACAAAAGTGGTTACCAATTTAGCAGTTTTAGAAGTAAAAGACAAAGCATTTCACTTGTTAGAAAGAGCTCCAGGAGTTTCTGTTGAAGAAATTCAAAATGCAACAGAAGGTACTTTAGTAGTTAAAGGTGATATTCCTGAAATGAGTTTGTAAATGAAAAATTTAAAACATTTTATTCCTTTTCTTTTCCCAATTCTAATTATAGTTTTTGGCCTAATTACGTATAAGATTTTAGGGTATGCGCCTACTATTTATACAATTTTAATTAATTTAGGTGGTGCTTATTTATTATCTCCTAAATTTAAAACTGTAAAAAAGCAAAATGGGGTAGAAGAGCAAATGAAGTGGTTGTTTTTTAAAAAAGTCATCAATAAAAAAATATAAGTAGTATTCTTTTACAGGAAATTAATAGCATTTAATGAAAATAATATCATACAACGTAAACGGAATTAGAGCTGCCTTAAAGAAAGGTTTTTTAGATTGGTTAAAAGCTGCAAATCCAGATGTAATCTGTATTCAAGAAACCAAAGCACACAAAGAACAATTAGATTTATCGTTGTTCGAAGAAGCAGGTTATTCGTACCATTATTGGTTTTCTGCACAGAAAAAAGGCTATTCTTCAGTAGCAATTTTGTGTAAAGAAAAACCAAATCATATTGAGTATGGTACAGGAATTGAATCTATGGATTTTGAAGGTAGAAACCTAAGAGTAGATTTTGATGATGTATCAATCATGAGTTTGTATTTACCTTCTGGAACTAATGCTTTACGTTTGGATTACAAGTTTAATTACATGGATGAGTTTCAAGAATACATTACTAATCTGAGAAAAGAAATTCCGAATTTGGTCATCTGTGGAGATTATAATATTTGTCACGAAGAGATGGATATTCATAACCCAAAAATGAAAGGTGTATCTGGGTTTTTGCCAGAAGAAAGAACTTGGATTGGCAATTTTATCAACGGTGGTTTTATAGACAGTTTTCGTTATTTAAATAAAGATCTACAACAATATTCTTGGTGGAGTTACAGAGCAAATGCAAGAGCAAACAATAAAGGTTGGAGGTTAGATTATGCAATGGTTGCTAAACCATTACAAGATAAAATTGCTAGAGCCTATATTTTACCAGAAGCCAAACATTCAGATCATTGTCCAATAGCTTTAGAATTAGATATTTAGGCTTTATGAGAGTATTGGTATTATTTTTTTGTTTCAGCAGCGCTATCTTTGCGCAGCAAGAAAAAGACTCGTTACTTACAGTTGAAAAAGACACTATAATTATTTTAAACGATGCTATAAATGCAGAGGAAAACCCAGCCATTTTTAAAGATGCTGAGTTAAAAAGTATTGATAGTTTATGGAGCGTGAGTAAATTTAATTCACCTTTAATTGATACGTTAGAATATTTTATTGCAGATAAAGATATTACTGGCAATACCTCCCAAATATTAACTACAGATTTGCTAAAGAAAAGATTGTCTGTGTTAAACAATACTACACCATTTAATTTAGCATACAATCCAGCTTTAGAAAAAGTAATTCAGAGTTACTTAAAGTACAGAAGTAGATACTACCCTGCATTAATGGCAAAGGCCAAATATTATTTTCCGATTTTTGAGCAATACTTAGATCAATACGATATTCCTTTAGAAATGAAGTATTTGGCAATTGTAGAATCTGCCTTAAGACCTAAAGCAAGATCTAGAGTAGGTGCCTCTGGTTTGTGGCAGTTTATGTATGGCACAGGCAAACAATTCGATTTAAAAATAAGCTCTTATGTAGATGAAAGATTAGACCCCGTAAAAGCAACAATAGCCGCCTGTAAGTATTTGAGTAAATTGTATACAACTTTTGGTGACTGGGATTTAGCATTAGCAGCTTATAACTCAGGGCCAGGAAATGTTTCTAAAGCCATAAAACGCTCTGGTGGGTTTAAAAATTATTGGAATATTAGGCCTTATTTGCCATCAGAAACAGCAGGTTACGTACCCGCTTTTTATGCAACCATGTATATTTTTAACTATGCAAATGAGCACAATATCTATCCAGAATTACCCAAGTTTTTTAATTTTCAGACAGATACAATACGTGTAAAAAGAACCATTTCTTTTGCACAGATTTCAAAAGTTTTAGAAGTTGATGAAGAGACCTTAACTTTTTTAAATCCAGCATATAAATTAAATATTATACCATACATTAAGGGAAGAAATTATGCAGTAAGATTGCCTACAAGTAAAGTTATCGATTTTTTAGAGAAAGAAAAAGACGTGTATGCACTTGCAGATGCACATGATGCAAAAAGAGAACGTCCTTTACCTAAGTATTTTGAAATGGATAAACGCATCCGTTATAAAGTAAAAAGTGGCGACTATTTAGGTAAGATTGCAAATAAATTTGGGGTAAACGTAAGTAGTATAAAGCGATGGAATAGCTTAAAAAACAGTAATTTAAAAATAGGCCAACGATTGTATATTTTTCCAAAAAGAATTTAATAGAATGTGCTGTTTTATTATTTTGGAATAATCTTTGATATATTAAGTAAAACAATAAACCAAATATAAAAATCAATGAAAAAAATAATTTCATTTATAGTACTAATCATTTTACTTGTTTCTTGTGTTGGAAACGATAAGATGATTTTAAAAGATTCTATAGGAAAGATTAATAAAGTAATGGTGGTTGCTAAAATTAGTGACTGGACTGGAGATATTGGTCAAGAAATTAGAAATTCTTTTGGAGAGTTAATGGTTGGTTTACCACAATCTGAGCCCATATTATCAGTTTCACAAGTAGCTCCGAATGGTTTTAGTTCTATGATGAAAGCAAGTAGAAACATACTCGTTATTTCAGAAGGCAATCCATCAAATTTTTCAGTGAAACAAAACGTTTATGCAAAACCACAAACCATAATTTATGTACAAGGAAAAAATGATGCTGAAATTATAGAGGTACTTCAACAGCGTAAAGAAGAAATAAGAAGAATATTTTTAGATTCAGATATTAAGTTTACCCAAAGTATTTTTAAGAAAGATGTAACCAAAGAAACCTATAAAACACTTCAAAACTTAGGACTAAGTTTAACAGTACCAAGTAAGTTTAGGACTGTAGATGATACAGGTGAGTTTTTATGGTTACGCAATCATTTAACAAGCGGAATTGCTAAAACCGGTAGTAATAATATTTTAGTGTATACGGTGCCTTTAGAGGATAAAACCAAAGTTGTAGATCGGATTGTTGCCATTAGAAATGCTATTGGTAAAAAATACATACCAGGTTCAGATCCAGAAACCATGCATATGATTACAGAGGAAGCCTATACTCCTTTTACTTTTGATGCAATTATAGATGGAAAAAAGGCCTTCGAAACTAGAGGGAAATGGGAAGTAAAAAACGATTTTATGGCAGGTCCTTTTTTAAATTATACAATTTTAGATGAAGCGAATAATCGCTTAATAATAGTAGAGGGTTTTACTTATGCACCATCTATAAAGAAAAGAGCTTTTGTATTTGAATTAGAAGCAATTGCAAAGTCATTAAAAATAAAGTAATTTTAAGTCATTCAAAAAAAGCCGCTTGTAGCGGCTTTTTTTGTTCTTTTGTTTAATATCCTATTTTAGCACGTACTCTTTGCAAAACTTCGTTGGCGGTAAGTGTAGCTTTCTCTGCCCCTAATTTTAAAGCTTCATCAATTTCATGTTGATTATTCATGTAATGATGATAACGCTCTCTTATCGTAGCAAATTTTTCTAAAATTAGTTCATATAAAGCTTGTTTTGTATGACCATAACCATAATTACCCCCTTCATAGTTAGAGCGCATTGTGGCAATCTGTGTATCCGAAGCTAGTATTTTATACAATGCAAAAATAGTGTCAGTATCTGGATTTTTAGGCTCTTCTAAAGGAGTGCTATCTGTTTTAATACCCATAATTTGTTTTCTTAACTTTTTATCTGTTAAAAAAATATTGATGGTGTTTTCTCTTGATTTACTCATTTTTTCACCATCTGTCCCTGGTACTAATTTTGTGTTTTCTTGTACCCTAGCTTCTGGTGCTACTAAAGTTTCGCCAACCAAATGGTTAAATCTATTTGCAACATCTCTTGTCATTTCTAAATGTTGCAATTGATCTTTTCCTACAGGTACAATTTCTGCATCGTATAATAAAATATCAGCAGCCATTAGCATAGGGTAGGTAAATAAACCAGAATTTACATCTGCTAATCGATCTGCCTTATCTTTAAAACTATGTGCCAACGTTAATCTTTGGTAGGGGAAATAACAGCTTAAATACCAAGAAAGTTCCGTTACTTGCGGTATATCACTTTGTCTATAAAATACAGTTTTATGAATATCTAAACCACAGGCAAGCCAAGTTGCAGCTGTACTGTAGGTGTTTTCTCTTAATTGTTTTCCGTCTTTAATTTGCGTTAAAGAATGTAGGTCTGCTATAAATAAAAAAGCTTCATTTTTTGGGTCGTTTGCCATTGTTATGGCTGGTAAAATTGCACCCAATAAATTTCCTAAATGAGGGGTTCCTGTACTTTGTACTCCTGTTAAAATTCTAGACATCTATCTAAATTTGAGATCAAAATTTATGTATTTCTACCTAAAATTAGGTGAAATATATTTTTGTTTTATAAGACAAAAATAAGGTTTTGCTCTTAAATTATATCAAAGAAAAGAAATTACTATTTTTGTTACTTACTACTTTTTTAAAATCCATTAAAAAGACTATATTTTGAGATTAATAAAGATTCCTTTTTTATTGCTTTGGCGTATTTGGTTCTATCTATTAATGATAGTTACTATTTTAATAATGGTCCCTTTTATGCTGGTCTTAACTGCAAAAGAGTCTTATTATCCTATTTTTTGGAAAATGGTAAGACTTTGGTCCTTCATTTTAATTTATGGAATGGGGTTTAGACTAAAGATTACCAAAGATCAAAAAATAGAAAAAGATAAAAGTTATATGTTTTGCCCTAATCACGGTTCTTTAATGGACCCTTTTGTAATGATTGCTCTTAGTAAAAATCCAATTGTTTTTGTTGGAAAACAAGAGTTGGTGAAAATTCCAATTTTTGGTTTTTTCTACAAAAGAGTTGTAATTATGGTAGATCGAAGTTGCCCAAAAAGCAGAAAAAAAGTATTTAAAAAAGCAAAAGAAAAATTAAAAAATGGAGTAAGTATGGCTATCTTTCCTGAAGGATTAGTGCCAACAGAAAATATAACCTTAGCCCCTTTTAAAAATGGTGCATTTAGTTTAGCTACAGAGTTTCAAATCCCTATTGTACCACAAGTGTATTATGATTGTAAAAGATTATTTTCTTGGGATTTTTTTAAAGGAGGGCCAGGAGTATTTAGAGTACATCAGCATCAATTTATTGAGACAAAAAATTTAGAATTAAATGATGTTGATCAGCTTAAAAAGCAGACTTTTGATAGTATTTATCAAGCCTTGTTACAAGATAAGAAGTACATGAAAGACACAAATAGACCAAACAATGAGCGAGAGTTTAAATCACCAGTATAGTAAAAAAGAAGAATTATTAAATGTTATTTCTCACGGTTTAGGTTTAGCTTTAAGTAGTGTAGCTTTTCCTTTTTTAATATACAAATCACTAGAATTTAAAGGTTTTTGGTTACCCTTAAGCTTTATAATTTATGGAGTAAGCATGATTGTTTTGTATGCGGCATCCACTTTTTACCATGCAGCAAAAGACCCAAAAAAAAGAAGAAAATTAAATATTTTTGATCATGCAGCAATTTATGTTTTAATTGCAGGTAGTTATTCACCTTTTTGTTTGGTAGGGTTAAATTCCGATTTAGGCTGGTACATGTTTGTATTTGTATGGCTTTTTGCTCTGGTAGGTGTAATTTTAAAATTATTTTTTACGGGAAGGTTTGATAAAATATCTACAGCAATGTATTTATTAATGGGTTGGCAAGTAATGTTTTTTATAAAACCACTTATGAATAGTATTTCTAGTGAAAACTTTTATTATTTGGTAGCTGGTGGTGTTTTTTACTCTATTGGCGCTGTACTTTATTCAATAAAGAAAATACCATATAATCATGCAATTTTTCATGTTTTTGTATTATTGGGTAGCTTTTCTCACTTTTTAGGTATCTATAATTTATAGATTCCAAGTAGTAAAAGGTTTTTTACTGATATATGAATTGTAATATTTAATATCACCTGTAACTTCATTACCAAGCCAATTTGGTTTGTCAAAGGTTTGATCTTCTGTATCTAGCTCTATTTCAGCCAATACTAAACCCTCATTGGCTCCATTAAATTCATCTACTTCAAATGTTAAATGATTATTTTTTATTAAAAATCGTGTCTTATCTATAATTGAAGGTTCACATAAAAGCAACAATTGTTCTGCTGCTGTTATATCAATTTCTTTTTCCCATTCAAACCTAGTAGTTCCTGCAGCATTTGATTTACCTTTAATGGTTATAAAAGCTTTATCATCTTGAATTCGAACTCTTACTGTTCTGCTTTTATGGGTATTTAAATAACCTTGTTTTATTTTTTTTGTGAGGTAAGCTTGCTTTTTATAATCGCTACTGTTCACTAAAAACTTTCTTTCTATTTCTAAGACCATATTATTCGAAGCTATTTTATACTTAAGTATTTGATTTAATCGTTAAGTTATAATAATTAAATATCTTTGATTAAGATTCACAATTTTATGAAAAAAATACTTTTTATATACTTTTTATTTTTTGTTCATGTTTTTTTTTCACAAGTTGATTACAGCAATTCTTGGGAAGATTTTTACTCATACAACAATGTAAAAGATTTTGTAAAAGTAGATAATATAATTTATGCATTAGTAGATAATGCTGTATTTACATTTAATGAAAATACATTAGAAACTAAAAAGTTTTCTTCAGTACAAGGTTTATCTGGAGAGACTACTTCTGCAATTTTTTATAGCAATCAATTTAAAAGGTTAGTAATTGGCTATGAAAATGGATTGTTAGAGGTTATAGACCAAAATGGTAACATTACCATTTCTTCTGATATTAGTAGTTTTAATCAAACAGGGGTAAAACGAATAAATCATTTTAGTGAATTTGAGAACACCTTATATTTATCTACTTCTTTTGCAATTGTAGCTTACGATATAGAAAATTTAGAGTTTGGAGATACTTTTTTTATCGGAAATAATTCTACATCATTACAAATTAATGAAACTTTAGTTGTAGATAATTTTATTTATGCAGCTACAGAAGATGGTATTTTTCGTGCAGATGCAACAGATAATTTTTTAATTGATTTTAATAGTTGGCAACAACTATTTCCGAATAGGGAATTTAGTAGAATACTAAAATTTAATGAGGCTGTATACGTTTCAGAAAACAATATTTTATATCGATTACAAAATAATAATTTAACTGAAGTGAGCCGGTTTTCTGAGCCGATAGTAAACTTAAATGCTTCGTCTATAAATCTAACAGTAACGTTAACTAATAGTGCAATAGTTTTAGATAGTTCTATTACTATTCAAGAAGAAATAAATACGTCAAACGATTTTAGTTTTACGCTTTCTGATGCACTTTTTCTAGAAGATAAAATTTATTTGGCAACACATGAATTCGGTATTTTATCCAAACGAATACGCTTAGATAATCAATTTTCAGAAATTCACCCAGATGGACCTTTATCTAATGAGGTGTTTTCTATTGCTGTTAACGAAAATGATTTATGGGTAGTCTATGGTGGTTATAATGTAGCTTATACGCCAACCAATACCAAAAAAGGATTTAGTCATTATACTGGAGAAAATTGGATAAACACAAAGTTTGATGAAAGTATACCTGCCGATTTGGTTCACGTAACCATAGACCCTTCTTCAGAAAATAAAGTTTACATAAGCGCGTTGGGGATTTCTAATAATTCGGCAACAAAGCCAACAGGAGGTTTATTGGTAGTAGAAAACGATGTAATTACGCAAATGTACAATCATTTAAACAGTACATTTACGCCGATAGCGGTTTCTTTACCAAGTATTAATATTAGAGTAAGTAGTTCTGCCATTGATCGTCAAGGAAATATTTGGGCAACGAATTATGAAACTTCTGAAGAACTTAAGAAACTGTCTTTTAATGGACAGTGGAGCTCTATAGACTTAAGTAGTATTGTTACAAATTCAACTCCTGGGTTAAATGAAATTACTATTGATAATAATTCTTCTGTTTGGATAGGCACAAGAACCAATGGAGTTTATGTATACAATGAAAATGGAAATCGTAAAAAGGCACTTGTAGCGACACCAAATTTAGGAAATCTTCCAGATTTAAATGTAACTGCAATTGCTGTAGATAAAAGCAATAGAGTTTGGCTAGGAACTAGAAGTGGTATGGTTGTTTTAAGAAATGCTTCATCTGTCTTTGATTCAGAGGTAATCAATGCACAGCCTATAATTATTGAAGAAAATGGAGTAGGTGAACGTTTGTTAGGAGACCAAAAAGTAAATACGATTAAAGTTGATGGTGCAGACAATAAATGGTTTGGGACTGATAATGGAGGTGTTTTATATACCAATCCCTCAGGTCAAAATACTTTGGCTAATTTTAGTAAACAAAATTCACCTTTACCATCAAATAGAATTTTAAAAGTGGCTATAGACAATACAAGTGGTAAAGTATACTTTGCGACAGACAAAGGGGTTGTTGCTTATAATAGTAATGTTGTTCCATTTGGAGATCGCTTAACAGAGGTATATGCCTATCCAAACCCAGTGTTAAAAAATCATAATACTGTTACAATAACTGGTAGAAATGGAAATAATTTACCAAAAGGCACTAATGTAAAAATCCTTGATGTTGCTGGGTATTTAGTTTATGAAACGAATGTAGTAGAAGGGCAAGAATTACAAGGAGGAAAAGTAGTTTGGAATAAAAGAAACTTAGCAGGTACTCCTGTAGCATCTGGGGTGTATATTGTTTTATTATCTAATGATGACGCTTCAGAAACTACAACAACAAAAATTGCAATCGTAAATTAATGGCAATAGTTACTACAAAGGCAATAGTGCTTAGCGCTATAAAGTATGGAGATACAAGTTTAATTGTAAAATGCTATACATTACAAGAAGGAGTAAAAAGTTACCTGGTAAGAGGGGTTTTAAAACCTAAAAAGAAAGGGATAACTGCAGCTTATTTTCAGCCTTTAACCCAATTAAAAATTGTTGCCAATCACAATACAAAAAACACATTAAATTCATTTAAGGAAGTTCAAATAGATCATCCTTATAAGACGGTACACACCAATATTATAAAGCAGTCTGTGGTGCTTTTTTTATCAGAGGTACTAAGTAACTCAATTCAAGAAGAAGAACAAAATACAGTATTGTTTGAGTATTTAGAAACCGCATTACAATGGTTAGATTTGCATGAACATGTAGCCAATTTTCATTTGTTATTTTTGTTAAATCTAACAGGTTTTTTAGGTTTTTATCCAGACTTAAAAGATATGGATTATCTAGGATTTGATTTACAAGAGGGTGTTTTTTCAAATCATTTTTCAAATAAATATGTAATTCATAAGAATGATTTTCATCAATTTAAAAAGTTGTTAGGCATAACTTTTGATACGTTAGAGAAAGTGTCTTATAGTAAAGAAGAAAGGCAATTGGTTTTACAAATAATAATTAAGTATTTTAAACTACATTTGGGCAATTTTAGAGCTCTAAAATCTTTACAAGTTTTAGAAACCGTTTTTAGTTAATGATGAAATATTTTTTTAGTTGTATCTTTTTTTTAATCTGTAGTATTTCTTTAGCACAAACGGTTAAGGTTGTAGACAAAGAAACGGGTAGGGTGGTTAGAAATGTAAGTATTTTTAACGAGTCGAATACTATCAGCTTATCTACAAATAATGAAGGTTATGCAGATATTTCTTTGATTAAAGAAAATGAAACCATCATATTTTCACACATTTCTTATGCTGTTTTTTCTATAAAAAAAGAGCGTTTAAAGCTTTTAAATAATATTATTGCGCTAACTAAAGAGTCTGAACAGTTAGATGAGGTTGTTGTTTCTGCTTTTAAAAAAGATGTAAAAGGTAAAAAAATTGCTGAGCGAATTGCTGTTATTTCTAAAAAGGACATCCTAAAAATATCACCTCAATCTTCTGCAGATTTATTAGCAGTAATTCCAGGTGTAAAAGTTCAGAAATCACAATTTGGTGGTGGTAGTCCTGTAATAAGAGGAATGGAATCTAATCGAGTACTATTGGTCGTAGATGGTGTTAGAATGAATAACGCTATTTATAGAAAAGGCCATTTGCAAAATGCGATTACATTATCGCCAAATTTATTAGAAAAAACAGAAGTTGTTTTTGGACCTTCTTCAGTAATATATGGTTCTGATGCTTTGGGTGGGGTAATTCATTATTACACCAAAACACCTCAATTGTCTAACGAGCAAACAATTGAAAGTCAACTTTTCTCTAGATTTTCATCGGTAAATCAAGAAATTACAACTAGCGCATCAGTAGAACTAAGGTTTAAAAATTGGGCTTCATTTACAAGTGTTTCTCATGCTAGTTTTGGAGATTTAAGAGCAGGAAAAAATAGAAGACATGGATTTGAAAATTGGGGGAAGGTTTTTTATTTTTCAGAAAATAGTAATGGGAATTACACACAAAACCCAACGTTAAACTCATCTCCAAATTTATTAAAAAACACAGGGTACAATCAAAGTGACTTTTTACAAAAGTTTTTTGTTCCATTGTCAAAAAAAACAGACCTAAAAATAAATATACAATATTCTACATCATCAGACATTCAACGTTTTGATAGGTTAACAGAGTTAAAAGATTTAACAGACGTCTTCTCTTTAAAATTTGCAGAATGGTATTATGGTCCTCAGAAAAGATTTTTAGTATCTTCTCAGTTTTTAGTAAATCCAAATAAAACTTGGATAGAAAGTGGTGCTATAACTGCTGCTTATCAAAATATTCAAGAAAGTAGAATTCAAAGAAAATTTGGGAGTCTAAAAAGGTCTTACAGACAAGAAATGGTAGATGTATTTAGTGTAAATGGGGATTTCTCTGTGCCTCTTACAAATAAAAATTCAAAAATTTTATCTTACGGATTTGAATTTGCCTATAATGATGTTGCATCAAATTCATTTGGAAAAATCTTAAACATTGAGAATAGTCAAATCAATGGCTTTTCAGAAGAATTTAAAGTACAATCTAGATATCCAGATGGGGGAAGTAGTTTTCTAACTTCTGCTATTTACCTTGGTTATAGGCAAGATATATCTAAAAAATCATCATTAAACACAGGTATTCGTTTTACCAATATCCAAAAGAAAGCAACTTGGATAGATGAAACTTTTTTAACGTTTGATGCTAAAACAATTTCTAGAAATAATGCTGCAATAACTGCAACACTAGGTTATGTGTATAAACCAAATAACAACTGGCAATTAAATAGTGTGTTGTCTTCAGGGTTTAGATCTCCAAACATAGACGATATTGGTCGTGTAAGAGAAAAAGCTGGTTTTGTAACCATACCTAATATTCATGTAACTCCAGAATTTGCATACAACGCAGAGGTTGGAGTACAAAAATATTTTAATGCTAAAAGATTTCGATTAGGAGGTAGTTTTTACTATACATTGTTAGATAATTATATTCAGAGAGATGTTGTTTATAATACAGATGGATCATTAAAACAAGTTGAATTTGATGGTGAGATGGGTGTTGCTGTTCACAATCAAAATAAAGGGACTGCATATATTTTAGGATATACAGTAAATTATTTAGGAAAAATTTCTAAGACAATAAATACGTCTGGTTTTATAACATATACTAAAGGACGTACCTATGATACTAATGAACCAATGTCTTCAATTCCCCCATTATTTGGTCAATTTGAAGTAAGTTACAAAAAGGAAAGAGTTGCTTTAGGGGCAGAATTCCGATTCAATAGTAGAAAAGACATCAAAGATTTTAACATCACAGAAGGGATAGATAACCATGATTTAACGCCAGTAATAGATGCAACAGCAACAACAGGTGAGGCAAGATATTATGGTACTCCTAGTTGGTTAACTTTTGGAGTAAATGCGGGGTACGAATTAAATAATTCAATCTCAGTACAAGCAAGGTTAGACAATGTTTTTGATGTACATTATATGGAGTTTGCTTCTGGTGTTTCTTCTCCAGGTAGAAATTTGTCTGTTTCTTTTGTTGCTAATTTTTAGTTAGAATTTTTAAGACGCTTCCCCTCATCATCAAAATTTTCATTGATAGCACGTTCTGTCTTAATCAAACTAACTAGAATTGTAAGCGCCACAAAAACCATAGGCTGCCAGGTTAACGTTCCTTTAGCAATAGTTGCTAATAAAAATGCAGCAATAAAAGAAATACCACAGTATTTTAAAAAAACTTGGTTAAAAGTTGAATTTGCAAATTTCCAAATATCTTCATTTTGCATTGCTTTTGGAGTTCTATATCCATAAAGTCTATTAATTTTTTTTGGAGGAAACTTCCAAAAAATAATACTGATTAAAAATAATACACCATTAGTTGTTAATACATATATATAAGGTTCCATTATAAATAGTTTTGTGTTTGAGTTAATTATTTATTTAAAGGTCTTAATAATCCTTCTTGCGCAAAAGAAGCCACCAATTTACCTTCTCTTGTAAAAATATTTCCTCTACATAAACCTCTTGCTCCATAAGCATTAGGCGAATCTGCAGAAAACAGCATCCAATCATTAAAATCAAAATCTCTGAAAAACCACATGGAATGATCTAAACTTGCTGTCATTGTATTTGCAAAATTATAATTTTTAGCATTAGGATTAAAGGCAGCGTTCAAAATATTATAATCAGAAATATATGTTAATATCTGATGCTTTAATGGTAAATCCATTTCTGGAATGCTACCTTTTAATTTAAACCATATTTCTTCTTTAGCCTCCTTGTTTTCTGGTTTTAAAGGGTTAGGCATAACAACGGGTTTAAATGCTATTGGTCTTTCTATGCTTAAAAAAGAGGCAATACTTTTTGGTAAAAAAGAACCGAATTTTACAGCCATATCATCCCAACTTAATAGCTCTTCTGGTTGTTTTATAGTAGTATTTATTTCAGTTTGATGTTCAAAACCCTCTTCTTTTTTATGAAAAGAAGCTGCAAGTATAAAAATTGTTTTTCCATTTTGACTAGCAGTAACTCTTCTAGTTGCAAAACTACCACCATCTCTCATAAATGCAACATGATAAGAAATAGGAATTTTTAAATCTCCTGCTTCTAAGAAATAAGAATGTAATGAGTGTAAAAAACGATTTTCGGGAATGGTTCTGTAAGCAGCATTGACTGCTTGTGCTAAAACCTGCCCTCCAAAAACAATTGCACTTCCTATAGTTACACTCTCTCCTAAAAAAGTATGTTCATTTACTTGTTCTAAGTTTAATAAATTTACTAATTCTGTACTTGTTTTCATTGGGGTATCTTTTTAAAAGGGAAATTTTGCCTAAAAGGAGTGGGTTGTACTTTAGTTAATAATAGCTTTACTAATTTATTAGTGATGCTTTTCTTATGACGAAGATACATGGTTAAATCTTGTGGTATTGCACCTACAGAACTTTTTATTTCACTGGCAGTTCTTCCAAAATTTAGTGTTGTTAAATTATTTTCTATTGCAATTTTAATATAATCGTAAAGCATTCTTTGGTAGATGGCAAATTCTTTATTTACCCTATAATCAATACCTACAAAATGTGCATCAAGTTTTTTTTGATTAATTAGACCAGACATAAAACCTACCATTTTACCCTCTACATAATAAGCTCTAATTTGGTAATTATTATCTATGTGATTCATTAAATCTTTATAGGTGTTTAAATTAAAGTCACTCAAATTAAAAGAAGCATTTTTTGCAACTTTTAAATAAAGTTTTTCCATTTCTGGAAGTAGCGCCTCAATGGTATCATTTGTTGCTATTTTTACCGTTAAATTTTCGCTTAGTTTAATTGCTTTTTTAGCTTTAACTCTAAATTTTGTTTTTAGCGCTTGTAAATAATCTTCGAAAGAGTGCCAGTTTTCGTCCAAGTGTAACACCATATTAGGCTCAACAGAAAATGGATGGTAATTGTAATCTTTTAGTTTGTTTGTAATAGACAGGGATTCGTTACTAAAATCTTTTATAAGAAAGGCATCTATTTGTAGTTGGTCTATTGTATTCACATAATTTAGAATAGCTTTTGCAAGTTCTTTAATAGTTTGTTTTTTGTCACAATGTTCTGTAATTAAAATTCCATGTTCTCCACTAACAAATGTGTTGCCACAAATTAAAATTTTTAATGATTTTTTTTTGGGAAAGAGCTTTAATTTTTGCCCAAACTCTTTTACTCTTTTTGCGAACCATTCTAAATCGTTTTTAACAGTTTCAAAGTAAAAATCCACTATTTGTATTGTACCAAAACATTTTGGGTTTTCTGCCTCGTCTAATAAAACCACATAAAAAAAATCTAAATTTTTATGATTGTCTTCTATTGATTTTAAAAATGATTTTTTGAAATAAATATTTTTATAAGCATTTAGATAGCTCCAAACTTTACTTGGTATTTCATCTACAGACAAGTAATAATTAACAGTAAGTTTTTTAGAGGAACAATTCAAAAAATGTATGGAATTTAACAACATTGCAAAGTTCTTAAAAATAAATCAGTTTAAAAATTTTGCTGAAGAAATAAACATTTATAACTTTTCTTTAACATAGATTACTATTCTTGATTAAGTACTATTCGATCAAAAAAGTATCTTTGTTACAAATTAACGCTTGTTTATAGGTTTGCTTCAAGGAAAATACATTATGAGAAAAGTAATTTTAGCCATCGTCTTAATTTTAAAGAAACCAATGTAAAATTATATGATTAGAATATTTTTTTTGTTTGTTAATGGAGTTGAAAATTTATAGAAATAAAAAATGCATATGTCTGATTTTAATACGAAGTTAATTTCCAGTTTTGGCTATTTGTTAGAGGGTGAACTTTTAAAGGAAATCCAAGAAGTAGGCGTTTACAAAACGATTTCTAAAAATGAGATTATCATTGATGTAGATGATGCTATTAAGGCGATGCCTTTGTTATTAACTGGAGCGATAAAAATTTTAAGAGAAGATGAAAATGGAGATGAATTGGTGCTGTATTATTTAGAAAGAGGTGATACTTGTGCAATAACGCTATCTTGTTGTTTGGGACAAACAAAAAGTAAAATTAGAGCAGTTTCAGAAACAGAAGTAGAACTAGTTATGATTCCTAAACAAAAAATGGCAGATTGGTTAAGTGCTTATAATTCTTGGCAATCTTTTATTTTACAAAGTTACCATTCAAGAGTAAATGAGTTGTTAGAGGCTGTAGATACCATTGCTTTTTTAAAGATGGATGAAAGACTCTTTAAATATTTAAAAGATAAAGCGATGGTTACTGGTAATGATGCTATTTATACTACACATAAACAAATTTCGGAAGATTTACATACCTCTAGAGTCGTAATTTCTCGTCTTTTAAAAAAGTTAGAAAACGAGGGAAAAATAAAGCTTTCTAGAAACAGTATAAAGGTAATAGAACTGTAACAAGAGTTACTAATAAAACCGCAATTAAAATCTACCTTTGATAAAAATATTGAAGTATGAGTAGTTTTACAGAAATAATAAATCAGAACAGACCAGTTTTAGTCGATTTTTTTGCAGAATGGTGTGGTCCTTGTAGAATGATGAGCCCAATTTTAAAAGAAGTAAAGGCAGAATTGAATGATGAAGTTTCAATACTTAAAATTGATATTGATAAGAATCAAAATTTAGCCGCAAAATTTCAAGTACGAGGCGTGCCAACATTTGTCCTATTCAAAGATGGAAAACAAGTTTGGAGACAATCTGCAATGTTGCAAAAAAACGATTTAATTTCAGTGATCAAACAGCACAGTTAATACTAATCTAAATACCTTTAAATGGTGTTTTATTACTTTTTAAGATGATTTTTGACGAAAAATTTTGGGACAATAAATACAAAACCAACAAAACAGGATGGGATTTAGGGCAAGTGTCGCCCCCCTTAAAAGTCTATTTTGATCAACTTACAAACAAAGATTTAAAAATTTTGATTCCTGGAGGTGGTAATTCTCATGAAGCAGAATATCTTCTCAAAAAAGGTTTTACTAATGTTCATGTAATCGATATTTCTAAGTTAGCTTTAACTAATCTAAAGAAAAGAGTGCCAAGTTTTCTATCATCGAATTTAATTCATCTAAACTTTTTCGAATTAAAACAAACCTTCGATCTTGTTATTGAGCAAACCTTCTTTTGCGCATTAAACCCCAATTTAAGAGAAGAATATGTGTCTAAGATGCACAGTGTTTTAAATGAAAATGGCAAATTGGTAGGCTTACTTTTTGATGCGAAGTTAAATGAAGATCATCCACCTTTTGGCGGGAGTAAAAAAGAGTATACCTCTTTATTTCAAAATCTATTTGCCATTGAAATTTTAGAAGAATGTTGTAATTCTATAGAAAATAGAAGGGGAATGGAGCTATTTTGTAAGTTCATAAAACAATAATAAACCCCAAAATCATTTGGTGTTTTCTATTTATAAAGAACTTTTTATTTAAATCCGTTTAAGCCTGTAATGTCTAAACCTGTTATTAGTAGATGGATATCATGAGTGCCTTCATAAGTAACAACACTTTCTAAATTCATCATATGACGCATGATAGCGTAATCACCAGAAATACCCATTCCACCTAATATTTGTCTTGCTTCTCTTGCAACTTTAAGAGCCATTTCTACATTATTACGCTTTGCCATAGAAATTTGAGCTGAGGTAGCTTTACCTTCGTTTTTTAAGGTTCCCAATCGCCAAGCCAACAACTGTGCTTTAGTAATTTCTGTAATCATCTCAGCAAGTTTCTTTTGCTGTAATTGAAATTGAGCAATAGGTTTGCCAAATTGTTCACGTTCTTTTGCGTAGCGCAAAGCTGTATCATAACAATCCATAGCTGCACCAATGGCGCCCCAAGAAATTCCATATCTAGCAGAATCTAAACAACCTAAAGGTGCTCCTAATCCAGATTTATTAGGTAATAAATTTTCTTTTGGCACTTTTACATTATCAAAAATAAGCTCACCAGTCGCAGAAGCACGTAAAGACCATTTGTTATGTGTTTCTGGCGTAGAGAATCCTTCCATGCCACGTTCTACAATTAAACCATGAATTCTACCTGCTTCATTCTTTGCCCAAACCACAGCAACATCGCAAAATGGAGCATTTGAAATCCACATTTTGGCACCATTTAATACATAATGATCTCCTTTGTCTTTGAAGTTGGTTTCCATTCCTCCTGGATTAGAGCCATGATTTGGTTCAGTTAAACCAAATGAACCCATCCATTCTCCAGAAGCTAATTTTGGCAAATATTTTTTACGTTGTTCTTCATTTCCATAGGTAAATATAGGGTACATCACTAACGAGGATTGTACAGAGGCAGTAGATCTTACCCCAGAATCTCCTCTTTCGATTTCTTGCATAATTAATCCGTAAGAGATTTGATCTAAACCAGCACCACCAAACTCTTCTGGTATATATGGGCCAAAAGCGCCTATTTCTGCTAAACCACTAATTATTTGTTTTGGAAACTCAGCCTTTTGAGCATAGTCTTCAATTATAGGAGAAACATCTCGTTTTACCCATTCTCTTGCAGCATCACGAATTAATTTGTGCTCCTCTGTAAGTAAATCATCTATATTGTAATAATCAGGTGCTTGAAATAAATCTGGCTTCATCTATAAATCGAATTAAAACACGTTAAATATTTAACAAAAATACCAATATTTGTTTAATTTGTAACTAATAAAAGTAAAATTGAAGTGTATCTTTAAGTATATAAAAATACATAAAATTTGAAGTTACTTCAAAGAAACGTTTTAAAAGTTATAGTTTTCTGTTAAGTTTGTCATAATGAAGCATACATTAGGAAAAGAAGAAAGATTAAAAAGTAAAAAACTTATAGAAAAACTCTATGAGCATGGTAACTCTATAAAAGTTTTTCCATTAAGAATGGTGTATTTACAAACATCACATACCTCTGCTTTTCCTGCTCAAGTTGGTGTTTCTGTGGCAAAAAGAAATTTTAAAAAAGCACCAGATAGAAATAGACTTAAAAGAGTAATGCGCGAGAGTTACCGTTTACAAAAAGAAATTGTGTACGATAACTTACAAGACCCTTATGTTTTTATGATTTCGTATCTTGGGAAAGAAGAAAAAGAATACCAAGAGATATTTTCTAAAATGAACAAATTATTATATCTGTTTATAAAAGAAGTACAAAGCACTACACATGAAAAAAAGAATACAGGACTATAAAATTATATTCCTTTTACTAACAACGCTATTATTTTTGTCGTTTTCATTCAAATCTAAATTTTTTGAAGTAGCAAAACAGATTGAGATCTACAATTCCTTATTCAAGGAGTTAAATATGTCTTATGTAGATGAAATTAATCCTGCAGATTTAACAGATAAAGTCATTAAAAACACCTTAAAAGATTTAGATCCTTATACTAATTTTTATAATGAACAAGATGTAGAGGATGCTAAAATTAGAAGAGAAGGTGAGTATGCAGGAATTGGTGTTTCTGTGTATTATACAAATCAAGGAATTCAAATTAAAGAGATTTACAAAGGATTTTCTGCTGATAAATCTGGTTTAAAAGCAGGTGATATAATTGTTTCTGTAGATGGACAATCATTAAAAAATATGGAGAGAGATGAACTTTCTATTTTTTTAAAAGGAACGCCAAATACAGAGATAAATACAAAAATTTTAAGACAAGGTAAAATATTAGAAAAGGTTTTAGTAAGAGAAAAGGTTGAGATAAATCCAGTTCCATTTTATCAAATGATTGATAAAGAAAATGGGTATATGGCTTTAACTCGATTCAATAACAAAGCATCTTCAGCAGTAAAAAAAGCATTTTTAGATTTAAAGACTAAAGGAATGAAAAAGTTGGTTTTTGATTTGCGTTCAAACCCTGGAGGTTCTCTATTGGAGGCCATAAAGATTTCTAATTTTTTTCTTCCTAAAGGGCAAACTATTGTAACAACAAAAGCAAAAGTAAAAAAATGGAGTACTAAGTACAAAGGTTCTGATGATCCTTTAGATTTAGAAATACCAATTGTTATTCTTGTAAACGGAAGTTCTGCTTCAGCTTCAGAAATTGTTAGTGGTGCTTTACAAGATTATGATAGAGCGGTTATACTTGGGCAACGTTCTTTTGGTAAAGGTTTGGTTCAGCGTCAAAAAGAATTAACGTATGGGACACAGTTAAAATTAACGATATCTAAGTACTATACACCAAGTGGAAGGTGTATTCAGGAGTTAGATTACACCAATAGAGATGATAAAACAGGGATTGTGCCTAAGTTTTCTGATAGCGGTATTAACGCTTTTAAAACCGCAAATGGAAGAACAGTTTTTGATGGGGGTGGTATTATGCCAGATATAGAAATTAAATTATCCAATAAAACAGAAGCTACAAAGGCTTTAGTTGCATCTAAGGCATTGTTTAACTTTTCTGTAGATTACTACTATAAAAACAAAAATAATTTAGACCCAAAAAATTATATTGTGACCGAAAATATTTTTAAATATTTTGTAAAGTTTTTAGAAATAGACACAACTTTTAGAACACCACAAGAAAAGTTATTTGAAAAAGCCTATTTATTTTCGAACAATACTTCAATTCTAAAAGAATACGAGAATTTAAAAAGTAAACTCCTTGAAGAGAAGATAAATTCGGTACTAAAGAACGAAGACATACTTAGCCGTTTATTGCAAGACCAAATAGTGTTACACTTTTTTTACAGAGAAGGGATGTATCAAAACAAAATTAAAAATGATAAGGTTATTTATAAAGCAGTTAGCTTGCTAGAAAATGAACCTAAATATTATCAAATATTATCAGGCAAATAATTTTATATTTGTAAGACAAAATTAAGAATGCTACAAAATAGAAATATAGAAAGAACAAGGGCTCAAGAGTCTACAAACGCAATAGAAAAATTATACATTTCAATGCGACATCTATTTACAAGAGGGTTTTACAAGCCTATGGGTATTTCAGGTGAAACGTTGCGAAAATCATTATTATTACTTCGCCCAGAAATCTATGGTTCTATCGCAGAGTCTAAAACAGAGTTGGACGGTTTGGTATATGTCATAGAGCGTTTACCTGAAGGCATAGAGCAATGCCAATTTATTAATTTAACAACGGATGAAGGGTATAAGGATGCTCATTTTAAACCGATAATTCCTTTAAAAAGAAGAAGAAATTGTTATCGAATTGATAAAGATCAAATGAATATTGAAATTACCAGAGGCAGATCTGAGATTTATGATATTCTTACCCATCTTACTTTTCTTTTTATAGAGTCCCATAAGATTCAAGAACGCGTATCTATCAATGAAGGGAAAAATCTAACCAGAGAATGGCTTCATTTAGAAGATATTGTATTGCATCAAAAAGAGATATCTAAAGACGAAAAAGAGGTACTAATTGTTCATTTATGCTCAATCTTAGGGAGGCCATTTGATGAAGTTTCTACCATTTACTCAGTTTTTTCATCGAAAGATAATCCCCACAAATTTTTCAATTTAATTTATTGGTTAGGAAAACTAGCATTACAAGAGGTGTTAGAAGGGAAGAAAAGAACAATTACTTTTAGTTCATTATTAATTGAACAAATTGGGCATCATATTTATGGTGAAATTTGGGCAAATAATATAAAATATATTTTAGAAGAGAATAATTTACTTAAAAGGCCGCTTCATATAATTAGCGCAAACATGCATAGTGTATTAAACTCTATATACGCAAGTGAAGCTTTACCAGATAAAGCAAAAGCATATCAAGGTTTTGAGTTGTACCAACTTTTAAGTAACGAAAACAGTAAGCCACTTCAAGAAAAAGTAATGAATTTTGCTTCAAAAAATGGGTTGATTTATGTTAAAGATACTTCAGGGACTAATATAAATGTTCAAATAATAGACACTGATAAAATAAATGCTAGCGGTTCCGCGTTAGACAAGAGACAATCACTAGAAGATAAACCAGTAATTATTGTAATGGATTACGCTTTTGGAGAACAAGCTTATGAAACTATGGACGAATTGTTAAAGCCCTATCAAAAAGGGAAACAAAAAGTTCACTTAAATGTAAAATCTGTCTCTGTAATGGGTAAAGCAGGAATTTTAGAGGGGGGTAAAGGAGATATTATGATTCCTTCTGCACATATTTTTGAAGGGACAGCAGATAATTATCCTTTTAAAAATGAATTAAAAAAAGAAGACTTAGAAGGCTTTGGTATTCAGGTTTTTGATGGCTCTATGATATCTGTATTGGGAACTTCTTTACAGAATAAAGATTTATTAAAATTCTTTCATAATTCCACCTGGAATGTAATTGGTTTAGAGATGGAGGGTGCACATTACCAAAAAGCCATACAATCTGCTTCAAAAATAAGAGGCAACATTTCAAAAGATGTAAAAGTAAGGTACGCTTATTATGCATCAGATAATCCTTTGGAAACAGGAGCAACATTAGCATCTGGTGGATTAGGGATGACAGGGGTTACACCCACTTATGCAATAACACAACAAATATTAAAACAAATATTTTAACGTAATTTAATCACGTTTATAACAACAATATGTCAACAAAGCAACAAGAAACAACTAACGAAGAAGTAGATTTAGGTTCATTATTTGTAATTATAGGTAGAGGTTTTCGCAACTTTTTTAAGTTTATAGGAAGTATTTTTAAAGGTTTTTTCGACTTTTTAATTACCATTTTATTATTCATAAAATCGAATATTGTTAAATTAGGGATTGCGTATCTTTTAGGAGCTATTTTTGGATTTATTATAGAGTTTTATTATCCAGATAAGTATGCATCTGAAATGTTAGTGGAGCCTAATTTTAAGAGTGTAAAACAATTGTATTATAATGTGGATTTTTACAATGATTTAGTAGAGCAGAAAGACACCTTAACTTTAGCTAAAACATTTAATATATCTGAAGATGACGCTGCCTCATTAAAGAAATTTTCAATTGAACCTATAATCAATAAAAATGATATAATAAATGCGTATGACGAGTTTATAAATAGAGTAGACACTGCAACCGTAAGCAGATATTCTTTCGAAGATTTTAAGCCTCAGTTTAAGGAGTTAGATTATAAAACGCATAAGATTGTTGTAGTATCTTATAAAAATAATGTTTTTAAAAGTTTAAGCAATACTATAATTTCTTCGGTAGTAAAAAATGATTATTTTGAAAGAGTAAGAAATTTAACGAATGAATATCTAGACAGAACAGATGCGGTCTATCGTCAAAACTTAAAGCAAATAGATTCTTTGGCAAAAGTTTATATGCAGGTTATGATTGCAGAAGCAAAAAAAGAAACTTCAGGAACAAATATAGATTTGGGTAGCCAAAACAGAAGAGCTAGAGAAATAGATTTGTTTGAAACTAGCATAAAAATAAACGAGGAATTAGAAGAAGTTTCAGAAAAAAGATCAGAGAAACACGATGTAATAAATGTTATTTCCGATTTTCAAGCTATTGGTTACAAAATAAATGGAGTGACTAAAAATTATATCTTTATTCTTGGAGCATTTGGTTTTGGTATAATGGCATCTATATTATTGTTGTTTAAATTAAACATATATTTAGAAAATTATAAAAAATAACTATGCAAACTCTATTGATAACTGGAGGAGCTGGTTTTATTGGATCTAATTTTATTTCTTACCTATTAAAAAGTGAAAAAAACATAAAAGTTGTAAATTTAGATTTACTAACTTATGCTGGTAGTCCTAAGAATCTAGAAGATCTTGAAAATGATCCTAACTATATTTTCTATAAAGGTGATATTTGTGATAGACTGCTTTTAGAAAAGCTTTTTAAGAAATACAATTTTACAGGAGTCATTCATTTTGCAGCAGAATCTCATGTTGATAATTCTATCCAAAATCCAGATGCATTTGTAAAAACAAATGTTTTTGGAACTTTTACAGTTTTAGATGTAGCAAAAAACTTTTGGATGAGTGCACCAAACTCTTATAAAAAAAGATTTAAAAACGCTAGGTTCCATCATATCTCTACAGATGAGGTATATGGGAGTTTAAGTGATAAAGGGTTGTTTTCAGAAAAAACCCCCTATGCACCTAATAGTCCATACAGTGCTTCAAAAGCGTCTTCAGACTTTATGGTAAGAAGTTATTATCACACATATGGTTTAAATGTGGTGACTACGAATTGTTCTAATAATTATGGTCCAAGACAACATGAAGAAAAATTAATTCCAACCATCATTAGAAAAGCACTTTCAGGTAAAAAAATTCCTATTTATGGAGATGGTAAAAATATCAGAGACTGGCTATATGTTTTAGATCATTGTAAAGGTATTCAATTGGTTTTTAAAGAAGGACAGGCTGGTGAAACTTATAATATAGGTGGGCAAAATGAATATAATAACTTGTATATTGTGAATAAAGTTTGTGAAATATTAGATACACTTCAACCCAGAGAATGCTCATTTAAAGAGCAAATTCAGTTTGTATCAGACAGACCAGGTCATGATTTTAGATATGCTATAGATGCAACTAAAATAGAGAGAGAACTAGGCTGGAAAGCATCAGAAAATTTTGAATCTGGTATTTTAAAAACAATACATTGGTATCTAAAAAAATACAATTAAGATGAAAGGAATTGTTTTAGCAGGAGGCTCTGGTACAAGATTACACCCATTAACATTAGCGGTAAGTAAGCAGTTAATGCCTGTTTATGACAAACCAATGATTTATTACCCAATTTCAACATTAATCTCTGCAGGTATTCATGAGATATTAATAATATCTACACCAAAAGATTTACCATTACTTAAGGAGTTGTTAGGTTCTGGAGCTAAAATTGGTTGTAATTTTCAATATAAAATTCAAGAGAATCCAAATGGTTTAGCAGAGGCGTTTATCATCGGAAAAGAATTCATAGGTCAAGACAGTGTAGCATTAATTTTAGGCGATAATATTTTTTATGGAACAGGTTTGTCTAAGTTATTACAAGAAAATACAACACCTGATGGTGGAATCGTATACGCTTATCATGTTAATGATCCTGAAAGGTACGGAGTAGTAGAATTCGATAAAAATAAGAATGCAATATCTATTGAAGAAAAACCATCGCAACCAAAATCGAATTATGCAGTGCCTGGAATTTATTTTTATGATAATTCTGTAGTTGCTAAAGCAGCAGCTTTAGTCCCTAGTAAACGAGGTGAACTAGAGATTACTGATATTAATAAAGCATTTTTAAAAGAACAAAAATTATCTGTAAGAATTTTAGATAGTGGGACTGCCTGGTTAGATACAGGAACTTTTAAATCTTTAATGCAGGCAAGTAATTTTGTGGAAGCGATAGAAGAACGGCAAGGTTTAAAAATTGGAGCGATAGAAGAAGCAGCATTTAGAGCTGGATTTATTACAAAATCGCAATTACAAAATTTAGCAAAACCATTATTAAAGAGTGGTTATGGAAGTAATTTATTAAAAATATAAATGAAAATCACAAAAACAAATTTAGAAGACTGCTTTGTTATAGAACCAGAGATCTATAAAGATGAAAGAGGTAGCTTTTTAGAGAGTTTTAATCAGAGAATATTTCAAGAAAAAACAGGCTTATCCGTCCATTTTATTCAAGATAATCAATCTACATCACAATATGGAGTTGTTAGAGGCTTACATATGCAGAAAGGAGAGTATGCACAGTCAAAGTTAGTAAGGGTTGTAAAAGGTAGTGTGTTAGATGTTGTTGTAGATACTAGAGAAAATTCAGCTACATTTGGCGAATCCTTTTCGTGTATTTTGTCAGAAAAAAATAATAAACAGCTATTTATTCCAAAAGGATTTCTTCATGGTTTTGCCACTTTAGAAGAAGACACTATTTTTTCTTACAAGTGTGATAATTATTACAATAAACAGTCTGAAACAGGAGTTATCTATAATGATGAATTTTTAAATATTAATTGGAAATTGATTGAAAGTGATATTATTCTTTCTCAAAAAGATAAAAAGTTACAGAGTTTTAAAGCATTTATGAATAGAAATAAATAATGGAGCAAATTTTAATCTTCTGTGTATTCTTTTTTGTGCTTTTAGTTGCTTTAATAAAATCATCTGCTGCCTTAGCTATTTTATTAAATATAAATTTATTTAGAGCCATTCCTTATGTTGATTACAAGCATCCTTATTATGGATATTATAATGAAAATGATATACTATTAGGAGCAATATTACCTATAGTATGCTTCATCATCATACTGCTAAAGATTTTTTGGAAAAAAAATAAGATTAATTATAAACTAGATATAATAGATGTTTTTATGTTATGTCTCGTATTTATCATGTTATTTTCCCTTATCCTATCTCCAAATTTTTCAAAGTCCATATATTATACTGGAATATTTATATTTTTAGGATGTCCGTTCTATTTTGTGACAAAGCTTTTATTTTTAAATAGTAATAATTTTAAAAAGCATTTTTTTGAATTTGTAAAAAGCGTAATATTATTTGCTTTTCTTTTTTCTTTATTAAGTCTTTATCTTCATAGTATTGCAAAATACCCTTATGATAGAATGACATTCCCAGGCGTTTTCCCAATACCATTTTGTTTGTTTTTATGTTCTGCGTCCATTTTAATGATTATCTATTATATAAAGCCAAATTTTAGAGGTGGTCTAAATAAAAAAGCAAAAATTTTATTTTCTTTACCTGTTTTAGCAATTATAGTTTTTTCAGTAATAAAAAGTAATACAAGAGGCCCAGTATTTGCAATGTTTTTAACATTTTTGGTTCTTTTGGGGATGTTTTATAATATTAAGTTAAATATTAAAGTTATCCTTACTTTTATCGCTGCACTTTTTTCTGGATTAATAGTTTTAGTTTCTGCATTTGATATCAATAAAATAGCGATGAGATTTGTAGACCCTATACCAAAGGCAGGTGATTCTTTAAGCCCAAGACTTTTAGCATATTCAGACTCTATAAGGCTACTTATTGAAAGACCTTGGGGTATAAGCGTTGGTACTTTTGAAGATTTTTATTCCAATCAAGCAGATCGCTCTGGAAGCTCATACGCACACAACTTATTTATGGAATTAATTTCTAGTTTTGGTGTAGTTGGTTTGTTGCTCACTTTTTTCGTCTTGTATTTAGTTTTGTTCGAATATAACTTTATTGTCAAAAATCAAAAAAAAATATTTTCTGATTATATGTTTTTCACTGCAATAATACTTGTGGTTTTCTATTTTTTCGAAACTCAATTTAGTTTTACTTTGAGTACACATAAAGGATGGTATTTCGCTTTAGCATTATATTCAGTTTTTAAATTTAAATTTCTAAATTCTAAATCACATGGTTAATAAAATAGTTGTTCATAATCATATTAAACCTTTATAGATAATAGTTTAAATTTTTAAATGCTAGTTACAATCAAAAACTTTTAAAAATAATCGAAATTCATGTTAGATAATCTTCTTAAAAAGAAGAGTAATAGTAATATTAAAAAAAATTATTTCTATTTACTATTAATCCAAGGAACAAATTTGGTGTTACCACTAATTACTTTTCCATATTTGGTTAGAGTTTTAGGCTCTGAAAAATATGGGTTAGTTATGATATCTTATTCCTTAATGAAGTTTTTTATAATAACGGTAGATTTTGGATTTAATATTAGCGCTACAAGAGAAGTTGCATTACTTAAAGATAATATCAATAAATTATCTAAGTTTTTTTGGAATGTTACAATAATAAAACTAGTGCTCTTAGTCATCACTTTTTTAATATTATTGTTATTAACTGTCTCTGTCGATAAATTACAATTGGACCCTTTAATTTATCTATTAAGTTTTGGTTTGGTTTTAGGTCAATCTATTTTTCCTACTTGGTTTTTCCAAGGAATCGAAAAAATGCAGGTAATTACCATTATTAATGTAATTGCAAAAGTATTTTTTACAATTACAATATTCTTTATCGTATTAGGTCCTAAAGATTATTATTATGTTCCGATATTAAATGGTATTGGTTTTATTGTGACAGGTTTATTAGGATTTTTATACAGTTTAAAATATATAAAAATTATTTTTCCTTCATTTCAAGATATTACAAACAACATAAAAAAAACGTTTAGTCTATTTGTTTCTAATATTGCAGTAAGTTTGTATAGCTCTACAAATACATTAATTTTAGGGTTTTTTATAGGAGATTCTATTGCAGGTGTTTATGCAAGTATGGAAAAATTAATTTTAGCAATTCAAACAATGTATACTCCAATTTATCAAGCAATATTTCCAAATTTATCTACTAAAAATAAAATGGAAGTGAAAGATACCATTGCTAAAATGAAGATTCCAATTGCATTATCGGGTATGGTAATTTCATTGATTATATTTTTTGGAGCGGAGATTTTTTTAAGAATTATTTTTGATGATGAATTAATTTCTAGTTATTTTAAAGTTTTTCAAATAATTGGATTTATGGCGTTTCTTTCCTCTTTAAATATGCTTTACGTAACCCTTTATTTTCCAGCTATAAGCAAGTACAAGGTAAGAATGAAAATACTTATTTCTGGAGGGTTTTTAAATTTAATTTTAGCGTTGTCATTTGTAAAAGCTTTTTCTATTTATGGAGTAGCTTCTTCTGCAATTTTAACTGAATTTTTTATGTTACTTTGTGCATTTTACTTTTATAAAAGAACGATAGATGATAGAGGATAAAACAAAACTTATTATTGTTCAAACAGTGTTACCAGATTATAGATCAGAGTTTTTTAAACTAATTAGTAATACGTATAACAACTTCAGTTTATATGGGGGAACTTATTATTTTGATAAATCAATTGTTAGTAGCGATTTAATTGAAAAGAAAACAATTAAGAATTATTTTTTATTCAAAAGAAGGTTGCTTTTTCAAACAGGTATTTGGCATTTGTTGTTTAAGAATGTAATTCTTGTTTTAGAAATGAATCCAAGAATAATCTCTAATTGGATATTTCTAATATTTAGGAGATTATTAAAGAAAGAAACAATTTTATGGGGGCATGCTTGGTCAAAAAATGGGAAAAATAGTAATTCAGAAAAAGTAAGAACTTTAATGAAATTACTTAGTACTAAAATTATAGTTTATACTGACAAGCAAAAAGATGAGTTAAAGCAAATAATGCCAAAAAAAACAATTCTATCTGCACCAAATTCTTTGATTTCTAAAAATAGAATGCTAACAGAGTGCCCAGATGAATATTTAAATATTATTTATGTTGGTAGACTAACAAAACATAAAAAACCGTTCTTTCTAGTAAAAGTTTTTGTAGAAAATCTAGATCAATATCCTACCAATTCAAATTTAATTATTGTAGGTGCTGGAGTAGAACAAAATAGAATTGCTAATTACATAAAGGAAAATAAGATAGAAAGTAGGGTTAAATTGATGGGACATATTTCTAATTATGATACACTAAAAAAACTATACAGAAATTCTTTTTTTAGTGTTTCTCCTAGTTTAGCAGGTTTATCAATAACACAAAGTTTTAGTTTTGGTGTACCAATGATTATTTCTGAGTATGAAAGGCATGGACCAGAAATAGAAGCTGTTCAAATAGGTTTTAATGCTTTGTTTTTTAAAACAGATTCTTCTGAAAGTTTTCATGAAGTACTTTGTTTAGCTTTTAAGAACAAAGATTTTTGGCTTCAAAAAAGAAAATCAATTGTAGCGTTTTGTGAAAACAAGTATTCCATTGAAGCAATGTCGAGTGTTTTTTTAGACTTAAACAAAAAAAACAACAATACTTAATAGATCAAAATATTAGCTATGGGAAAAACACAAATAAATTTTATTACCATACTAAAAATCGCTTTCGGTTTTTTGTTTGGCTTAATGGTATTTCCATCTAATATAAAATCAATAGTAATAATACTGACAGGTGTTTTGGTACTCGTAAATTTTATTAAAAATAAGAAATCCTTTGATAAGAAATATTTTTTATCAAGCTCCTTATTTTTTTTAGTTTTAGTAGGAACAATTTTTTTTTCTAGCAATATAGATGAAGCGTCATTAAAAATACAGACAATGCTCTCTTTATTAGCTTTTCCGTTAATCTTTTCTTTACTTAATGATAGCGATAAACAAGGGCTAATAAAACTTAAAAAATACTACTTATTGATTTATATAATAGGTGTTTTGTTATATAATATAATTCCATTTTTATGGTTTTATAGCGGAATTCCAAACTATTCTTTTTTGGGTATGAGCTACCATTTCAAAAATTTTATAATGAACAATATTGGAAAGTACGGAATTCATCCAATTTATATGTCTATGCACTGTGGTATAGCGCTGATATTTTCTTTAAGATTGTTTTTGTCTGTAAAAAAGAAATATGAAAAATTAGTGCTTTTATTTCTGAATTTAATGCTATTCTTTTTTTTATTGATTTATGCTAGAAAAGGACCTATAATTGCATTTATTATAACATTAGTTATTGTTTCATATTTAGATTATAGAAAATATCTAAAGTACAACTTGCTATTTGTTTTTGGATTGACCGTTACTTTTTTTCTAATTCCAACTACAAGAGATCGTTTTTTAGAGCTAACAAAAATACAAAAAACAACAATTGATGTTACTTCGTCTTCAAATACTAGATTTGAAATTTATAAAAATTCTTTTTCATTAATTAAAAAATCACCATTTTTAGGATATGGTATTGGTGATTATCAAGAAGAACTCGATAAAGTTTATCAAAATAACGCGCCCGTTTTGTTAAACGGAGTTTATAATTCTCATAATCAGTATTTAGGTTTTTTGTTAATTGGAGGGGTACTACTTTTGTTTACTTTTTTATTTTATTTATCTCATAAATTTAACTTGGCGTTTAAAACTAATAATACATTATTACTATCAATTTTAGTTTTTTATAGTGTAATGATGCTATTTGAAAATATTTTAGAAAGAGAAAATGGGGTCATTTTCTTTTCTTTTTTAATTAATTTTTTTTCGTTAAAAAAATTTTATAAGAAATGAATAGTAAACAATCTGTCTTAATAATTGGTCCATTTCCAAAACCTATTTCTGGAGTTTCTTTAGCCAATAAAGTTGTGAAAGGTATTTTAAAAGATTCAAAAACTTTTAGTGTAGATATTATAAACACTTCTTATCCCAATTTTGAAGAAAAAATAGGTAGTTTTTCGTTAAAAAAGCTTTTTTTTAATTTAAAAATTAATTTAAAAGTAGGTAAGGTTTTTAATAATAATATTCTTTACATGACACCTGGCCAAACTTTTTTCGGGATTTTGAAATATGCATTTTTTATTTTAATAGGTTCCCTATTTAAAAAGGAGTTAATAATTCATGTACATGGTAATCATTTAGGGAATCAGTACTCAATTTTAAAAGGAATTAAAAAAAAGATATTCTTTTATTTGCTTTCTCAATTTAATAAGGGAATTGTATTATCGGAATCATTAAAAAGTAATCTAATTCCGTTTTTACCTGAAAAAAAAATATATGTTCTTTATAATTTTGCTGAAGATTTTTTGTTTGAAGAAAATGTAGTCGTAGATCCATCAATCCTTAAAATAGTATATTTAAGTAATTTAATGGAAGAAAAAGGGATTCTATATTTATTAGATGCATTGGCTAATTTAGAACTCCATAATATTACGTATGAAGCAAAAATAGCTGGAAATATAGATGAAAATTTAAAAGAAAAAATTCATCAAAAACTAAATAAATTAAATAACACAACTTACCTAGGAGTAGTTAAAGGAAAAGCTAAAAAAGAATTATTGGAGTGGAGTAATATTTTTATTTTACCTACGTTTTATAAAATGGAAGGGCAGCCAATTTCAATCATAGAAGCATTAGCAACGGGTAATGCTATTATTACAACAACACATGCAGGGATTCCTGATATTATAAACAACAACGAGAATGGTTTTTTTATTGAAGAAAAAAATGCAAAAAGTATTTTTAATATACTAAAGTATTTAAGTAATAATTTAATTCAATTAGAAATAATTGCACATATAAACAAAAAACACTTTACAGATAATTTTACTATTGATAAATTTGGTAGTGAATTAAAAAATATAATTAATGCATGACCAACAATTAAGTGAATTTAAATTACCTAAAAATTTTAGAGGTAGAAATGCTATTATAGTACAATTATGGTGGCTTGTACAAGCTTTATTTTTTAGAACTTCCCCTCAATTTTTGTATGGTTATAGAAGGTTTTTATTAAGAATGTTTGGAGCTAGTATAGGTAAAAAAGTAATTATTAGACCTTCTGTAAAAATTACTTATCCTTGGAAAGTAATTATTGGAGATTATTCATGGATTGGAGATGATGTTGTCTTATATTCTTTAGGTGACATTGTAATTGGGAATAATGTAGTTATCTCTCAAAAATCATATATATGTACTGCTTCTCATGATTATTTACAGTTTGATTTCCCTATTTTTGCAAAAAAAAATAGTATCGAAGATGGTTGTTGGTTAGCTACAGATGTCTATGTTGCTCCAGGTGTTACTATTGGAAAAGGAAGTGTCATTGGTGCTAGAAGTAGCGTATACAAAGATGTTATTCCAAATAAAATATGTGTAGGGAATCCTGCAAAAATAATTAGAGATAGAAAAATTGACTGACAATAAAAATATTTTAATAATTTCCCCATTTTTCTATCCTGAGCCAATTTCTACTGGAAAATTTAATACAAATTTTGCAACAGAGCTTGCTAAAAAAGGACACAATGTAACAGTGCTATGTTTTCACCCGTTTTATCCAAACTGGAAAGTTAAAAAAAGTAATAAAACACTTAAAAATATAAAGATAGTTAGAGGTGGTAGTCGAATATATTTTACAAAAAAAACAATTTTACAAAGGTTAATTTTAGAGGTAAGTTTTGCTTTTTTTGTGTTGAGAAAAGGGATAAAATATCAAAAAAATAAAGATTTAATCATACCTGTCTTTCCTCCTAGTTTTGCTTTTTATTGCTTATTACCATTCTTAAAAAAAAGAACTAGAACAGTTGGTATGGTACACGATTTACAAGAGGTTTATTCTGAAAGAAAAAAGGGGTTAATAAATAAGTTAACCCGTTTTTTTATCCATAGAGTTGAACATAAATGTTATTCCGCGTGTCATAAACTACTTTTTTTATCTAATGAAATGAAAAAGGAAGCACAAAGACTCTATCATTTACCAGAGATTAAATTAGAAGTGCAATATCCATTCATTACAATTAAAGAGGAATTTTCTAATGATTTAGGCTTAATTTTAGATCAAAAAAAAATTAATATTGTATACTCTGGGGCATTAGGTGAAAAACAAAACCCCAATCAGTTATACGACTTTTTTTCGAAGACCTCTGAGCAAGTAAACAATTCACGTTTCCATTTTTTCTCTGAGGGAGATATTTTTAATAAGCTAAAAAATAAAAATAAAAATAAGAATATTCTTTTTCACCCGTTAGTTGATAAAAAAAATTTAGAAGAACTATATAGAAAAAGTACCATTCAAGTTATTCCTCAAAAAGAAAATACCTCTAAAGGCTCACTACCCTCTAAATTACCAAATTTATTGGCTTCAGGTACAAAAGTTTTAGTAATTACTGATCCTAATAGCGAAATAGACAATCTTTTTAAAAATAATAATTTAAGTTTAATTGCTTCGAATTGGGATATAGATTATTTAATAAAAAAAATAAATACGTTATTAGAAAAAGAAATTAATAAAAAAGATCAAATAGCAATTGCCAATAAATTATTTACAATTGATAAAATGATTTTAAAACTATTTCGTTAACAATTTATAGCTTTATATAATAATTTTAAAATAATCGCTTCATCTTGAAAAAAAGATACTCTCACTTTATAAGACCTCTACAGATATTTGTAGATATTTTAATCATAAACCTTATTTTATACATCATTTATGATAAAGACTATTTTAACCTGTCTTTTCAGATTTATGTCACTTTTTTTTGGGTAATAATTGCCTATTATTTTGGTTTTTATAAAGTATATAGGCATACAAGGTTTTTTAGACTTTTTACATTAATTGGCAAGCAGTTTTTAATATTTACGCTAGGGTACTTTGCCTATTTTAGTATTTTTAGAGAAGGAGAAGTAATAAATAATCAGTTTATAATATTAACATACACATTTATTGCAATTTTTGTTGTTAAAATTGCCTGGTTCTTTTTGTTACGTAAATATAGATCTTTAGGAAATAACTATAGAAATACAGTGGTTCTTGGTTTTGACGAGTCATCTAAAAAAATCATAAAACTCTTTAAAAATAAATCTAATTTTGGGTATAATTTTCTAGGTTTTTTCTCAGACAAAGAGTATAAAAATAAAGATTATGGAGGTGGGTATAATGACTTTTTTGATTTTTGTAGCCAAAACATTGTAGATGAAATATATTGTTCTTTAAAATACCTAAATCAACAGGAGTTAAAAGAAATAAATAAATTCGCTACTGAAAAGGATATCGTTTTGAAATTGATCCCTGAAACAAATGAGTTATATAGAAAAAATCAAAGTACAGAATTTTATCAAGATACCATAAAGGTTTTAAATGTTAATAAACTCCCATTTGATTTTTCTGAAAACTATTTTCAAAAACGATTTTTTGATATTTTCTTCTCTTTATTCGTTATTATTTTTTTACTCTCTTGGTTAATCCCTGTGCTTTGGGTAATTGTAAAACTAGAATCAAAAGGGCCATTAATTTTTAAACAAAAAAGAGAAGGGTTAAATGGTAACGAATTCATATGCTATAAATTTAGGTCTATGAAAATGAGTAAATTCTCAGAAAAAGAACATACAAAAAAAAATGATTACAGAGTTACTATAGTTGGCGCATTTTTAAGAAAAACAAGTATAGATGAATTACCTCAATTTTTTAATGTACTATTAGGCCAAATGAGTGTAGTTGGCCCAAGACCTCATTTAGAAAGTCTTGCAATAGAGTATCAAAAAGATGTAGAAGATTATTTAAAGAGACATATTGTTAAGCCAGGTATTACAGGTTTGGCACAAGTAAGTGGTTATAGAGGCGAGATAAAAAAGAAATCTGACATAAAAAATAGAGTACGTTTAGATATATTTTACATAGAAAACTGGTCTTTTTTCTTAGATTTAAAAATTATTATTCAAACTGTTTTAAATATTTTTAAAGGAGAAGAAAAAGCATATTAATATGATCACTGCCTCTATTGTTGTTTATCATCAAGATATAGAAATATTACAAAAAACAGTGTATTCGTTTTTAAACACTCCATTCCCTAAAAAACTTTTTATCATTGATAATAACGAGTCGTCAAATTTAAAGAATATTTTTCCTCAAGAAGAAGTAGAGCACATAAAAACCAAATCTAATTTAGGATTCGGAAAAGGGCATAATCTAATTTTAGATCGTATTTCTTCTGAGTATCACTTAATTTTAAATCCAGATGTTGAATTTTCTCCTGATGTATTAACAAAACTTATTGCACAGCTAAAAAATGAGCCAAATGTATCTTTTATTACCCCTAAAATAATTTATCCAGATAAGGGGCCGCAATTTGCATGTAGAAAGCACCCTACTTTTTTCAGTTTATTAAATAGAAAATTAAAATGGTCAAAAAAATATTTCTATGAAAATGAATATCGAAACCAAAATTTAAATTATTCATTTTACCCTGAGTTTATTCATGGTTGCTTCATGCTTTTTAAATCAAAAGAATTATTAGAGTTAAAAGGTTTTGACGAGCGTTACTTTTTATACATGGAAGATGCCGATTTGTGCAGAGAGATAGAAAATAAAGGAAAAAAAATAATGTATTTTCCAGAAGTGCAAATTATACATCATCACCAAAGAGGTTCATCAAAGAGTAATAAATTATTTTTTATACACACATTTTCGGCAATTAAATATTTTTTAAAGTGGGGTTTTAGGTAGCCAATTTTATTTAAAATATATTTGCAATCCATAAAAGAAAAACAATGAATATTTTAATATTAGGTTCTGGTGGTAGAGAACATGCATTCGCCTTAAAATTAGTTGAAAGTCCAAAAGTAAGTTCAGTTTTTGTTGCGCCAGGAAATGCAGGGACTCATAAAATTGCAACTAATGTAGCTATTAGTCCTACTGATTTTAGTGCTATAAAAGAGGTAGTTATAAAAAATAATATAAAAATGGTAGTTGTAGGTCCTGAAGCGCCACTGGTTAAAGGGATTCATGATTTCTTTCTAGCAGATGCTATATTAAATAATATACCAGTTATAGGACCTAAAAAAGATGGAGCTTTATTAGAGGGGTCTAAAGATTTTTCTAAGAAATTTATGGAAAAATATAATGTGCCCACTGCTAAGTATAAATCATTCACAAGCAAAAATTTAGAAGAAGGTTTTTCTTTTTTAGATACGTTAGAGCCACCTTACGTGTTAAAGGCAGATGGTTTAGCTGCTGGGAAAGGTGTTTTAATCTTAAATGATTTAGAAGAAGCAAAAGAAGAGTTAAAAGAAATGGTATCCAATCAAAAATTTGGTGACGCCTCTTCTACAGTTGTTATTGAAGAGTTTTTAAAAGGAATAGAATTGTCTGTATTTGTATTAACTGATGGTAAAAATTATAAAATCTTACCTTCGGCAAAAGATTATAAAAGAATTGGAGAAGGTGATATAGGTTTAAATACTGGAGGAATGGGGGCAATTTCACCAGTGCCTTTTGCTGATAAAAATTTTTTAAATAAGGTAGAGGAATTAGTAGTAAAACCGACTATTGAAGGTCTTCAAAAAGAAGGTATAGATTATAAAGGTTTTATTTTTATAGGCTTAATGAATGATCGTGGTAACCCTTCAGTGGTGGAATATAATGTTAGAATGGGTGACCCTGAAACAGAGGTGGTTTTACCAAGAATAGAATCAGATCTATTCGACTTATTTGATGGTGTTGCAAATCAAACTCTCCATCAAAAATCCTTTTCTGTGAATAAACAAACCGCTACAACTGTAATGTTGGTGTCTGGTGGATATCCAGAAGCATATGAAAAAAATAAAGAAATAATAGGACTTCAAGAGGTTAAAGATTCAATAGTTTTTCATGCAGGAACCACTTTAAATAATGATAAAGTGGTAACTAGCGGAGGTAGAGTAATGGCAATTACCTCTTTTGGAAATTCTATACAAGAGGCTTTGGATAAATCTTACAGTAGTATCGATGAAATTTCGTTTGATAAAATGAACTATAGATCAGATATTGGATTCGATTTGTTATAAACGCTTAACTTGCTTTTTCTAGAGTAAAAGAAAATTCAGACCCTTTACCATAAGTGCTTTTAAGCAATATATTTTCGTTATGAGCTTCAACAATGTGCTTTACAATAGATAAACCTAAACCAGAACCACCTTGTTCTCTAGATCTACTTTGATCTACTCTATAAAAACGTTCAAATAAACGAGATATATGTTCTTTTTGAATACCCTCTCCATTGTCAATTACCTTGATAATAAATTTTTTATCTGAATAACTCTCCACACTAACAAAGGTTGTACCATTTGGATTCCCGTATTTTATTGAGTTTACGACTAGATTAATCAGGACCTGTTCAATTTTTTCGATATCACCTTTTACAAACACTGGGAACTCATAGACTTTATCAAATTTTAAAGAGATATTTCTCTTTTTTGCTTTCATCTCAAAAAGATCAAATACATTTTGGATAAGTTCTAAAATATTAAAAACCTCTATGTTTAAAGAGGTTCCTTCATTTTCTAATTTTGCAATCATATCCAAATCTTTAATCACAGCAACTAACCTTTCTACACCCTTATTTGCTCTATTAAGGTATTTCACTCTAATTTCCTTATCATTAACTGCACCTTCAATTAAAGTTAAGATATAGCCTTGAACAGTAAAAAGAGGGGTCTTTAATTCATGAGCTACGTTTCCTAAAAAATCACGCCTAAATGAATCTCTATCTGTTAAACTTTTAATCTCTAATCGTTTCCCTTCAACAAACTTTTGCATACTTTTAGAAAGCTTATCGATATCTGTAGTTGCAGATTCTCTTTTTAAATCATTTACATTTAGAATAGATACTTCTTGATAGATTTTTTTTAATCTTCTATATATAAAATGTTCAGCTCGGTACTGAATGATAAAAAAAGATATTAAAAAAAGAAGAATAATGGCAATAATAATATTACCAATACCTAAGTTTTTACTAATTATATAGTAAGATATCGAACCGATAATTACAGCAAGTAATGTTAAATATAACGCAGATAGAAGTGCGTAAGAGTATGTTTTTTTAAGTCTCAAAAGTTTAACTATCCTTTAAAACAAATTTATAGCCTACTCCTTTTACTGTTTTAAAATGGTCGTCTCCAATTTTTTCTCTAAGCTTTCTGATATGAACATCAATAGTTCTACCACCAACAACTACCTCATTTCCCCATACGGTATCTAAAATAACTTCTCTTTTAAATACTTTACTTGGTTTAGAGGTTAGTAAAGAAAAAAGCTCAAATTCTTTTCGTGGTAAAGATATTTTTTTACCAGCTTTATATACTACATATTCATCTCTATCAATTACAATATCTCCAATTTTAAAAGAGTCTCCACTTTCTTTATTAGATTTTAAACGACGTAAAAGAGATTTAATTTTACTAATTAATACCTTTGGCTTTATTGGTTTTGTAATATAGTCATCTGCCCCAGCTTCAAAACCTGCTACTTGAGAATAATCTTCACCTCTAGCAGTTAAAAATGCAATAACAACGTTTTCTAAAGATTTAATTTTTCTAATTTTTTCACAAGCTTCTATACCATCCATCTCTGGCATCATAATATCTAAAAGGATAAGATGTGGCGTATTTTTTTTTGCAGCTTTAATTGCTTCTAATCCATTTTCAGCGGTAAATACCTGATAGCCTTCATTTTTTAAATTATAACCAATAATTTCTAAAATATCTGGTTCATCATCTACTAATAAGATCTTTATATCACTTTTATTCATAAATTAATTAATTAAACTTAAATCAAAAATAGCAATTAATATTTGATGATGATTGCTCCTTAACAATCATTTAATACGAAATAGCTGTTTTATACTAGATTATTTAACTTTAAAATAATATTCTTAAATTACAAGAAGAATAAAATTATTCTTTCTTTACTATCAACTAATATAAACAATTAAGCTATGAAAAAAAATTACTTATTTACTTTACTGTTAACAATTTTAATATCTACAGCTTCTTTTGGGCAAGATTTACTAATTACAGGAATTATAGATGGACCTTTACCTGGAGGAGCACCAAAAGGTCTAGAATTATATGCTATAAATACTATTCCTGATCTGAGTATATATGGTTTAGAGAGTACTACCAATGGTGCAGCTGCAGCAGGAGTAGAGTTTACTTTTCCAGCTGATCCGATATCCGCAGGTACATTTATCTATATATCTAATACTAATTCATCTGCTAGTTTTCAGCAATACCTTGGTATTACGCCACAGTATGAAAACTCAGTTTTAAGTATTAATGGAGATGATACAGTTATACTATATAAAAATGGAATTATTGAAGATTCTGTAGGTAAAATTGGAGAAGATGGAAGTAACACAGCTTGGGACCATCTAGATGGATGGGCTTATAGAAAAGATGAAAGTATACCAAATGCTACTTTTGACCTATCTGAATGGACTTTTAGCGGTGCAAACGCTTTAGATGGATGTGATAAGTCTGATGATACAGGAACAAACGCTGAATGTAGTTCAGTTTTTCCAATCGGAACTTATTCCCCAACAGCGACTACAACACCTAATCTTTCCGTAAGCAATTCTTTGTCTGGGTTAGATTATTTTGAAGCCAATGGGCCATCAGAGGAAAAAGAAATAACGATTAGTGGTGATAATTTAACTACAGATATTACTGTTACAGCACCTACTAATTTTGAAGTTTCACTTACATCAGGGGCTTCTTTTGCATCTTCTGTAACCCTAACACCTAATTCTGGTTCAGTTGCTTCAACTACAGTATATATTCGATTAGTTTCAGGTTTATCTTCAAATACATACTCAGGTGATGTTACCGTAAGTTCAACTGGTGCTAGTGATGCAACCATAACAGTTTCTGGTGAAGTGAAACCCGCAGATCCACAGTTTACAATTACAGAATTCTTAGATCCATTTACATACATAATTAGTCAAGGAGGACCTTCAGATGAGCAAGATTTTACAGTGGAGGGCTTATTTTTAACAAATGACTTAGTGGTAACTGCCCCAACAAATTTTGAGGTGTCTTTAACCTCGGGTTCTTCATTTAATAGTGCTGTAAGCATTACACCAAGTTCTGGAACAATCTCAGAAACTTCAGTATATGTTCGCCTAAAAGAGGGTTTATCGGCTGGAGATTATTCTGGTGACATTACAATTTCATCTACAAACGTTACTAATCAAACAATTTCAATCACAGGGACTACTTTTGGCGCCCCAACCAGCAGTATGTTAATCACAGGTGTTTATGACGGTAGTCTGTCAGGAGGTACCCCTAAAGGAATTGAATTATATGTTTTGGAAGATATTTCAGATTTATCTTTATTTGGAGTTAGCTCTGCTAACAATGGAGGTGGTTCTACTGCTGGTAATGTAGAATTTACGCTTCCTGAAAGTGCTGCAACTGCTGGTACTTTTATTTATATTTCTACAGAGGAAACAAATTTTAATACCTTCTTTGGTAAGTTACCAGATTATACAACAAATGCTGTTGGAATTAATGGAGATGATGCAATAGAATTATATGAAAATGGACAGATAATCGATGTTTTTGGTGATGTAGATCAAGATGGGACAGGTCTAGATTGGGAGTATTTAGATGGTTGGGCATATAGAAAATCTAATGCCGATCCAGAAGGGACAACATTTACAATTACAAATTGGACGTACAGTGGTATTAATGGATTAGAGGGTGGTACTACTAATGCAACCGCTACAACACCATTTCCAATAGCGACGTATACAAATAGCACAGCGTCAACAAATTACAATGCTATAGGTGGTTTTGCACTTTATCCAAACCCTGTTACTAAAAACAAATTAACGATTACAAGCAGCAGTTCAAAAGTTAAAAACATTTCAATTTTTAATGTTTTAGGAAAAAATGTTTTACAAGCAGCAGTCGTTGGAAATAAGGAAGAAGTAAACACTTCCGTTTTACCATCAGGTATTTATATTATCAAAGTTCAAGAAGGTCTTCATATAGCAACTTCCAAACTAGTAATTAAGTAAATTAACATATTTCTATTTAAAAAAAGCGCTGAGAACTCAGCGCTTTTTTTGTATATTTAAGAAAAGAATGTTTATGAATTTAAATTACAAGTTAAATGATATTTTATTTCTAGATATCGAAACTGTACCTCAAGAAGAATATTGGTCATCCTTAACAACAGAAACACAACATTTATTCGAAGCTAAAACCAAATACCAAAGAAAAAAAGAATTTACCGCAGAAGAATTTTATGAAAGAGCAGGAATTTGGGCCGAGTTTGGTAAAATTATATGTATTTCAGTCGGGTACTTTAATACTATAAATAAAAAAAGACAACTTAGAATTCGATCTTTTTATGGTAATGATGAATCTAAAATACTTACTGATTTTAAAAATTTACTAGATGCTCATTTTGATCATACATCAAATGTATTGTGTGCTCATAATGGAAAAGAATTTGATTTCCCTTTTATAGCAAGAAGAATGATTGTACATCAAATACCATTACCAAAAAAATTAAATTTATTTGGAAAAAAACCTTGGGAAGTTCCGCATTTAGACACTTTAGAGTTATGGAAGTTTGGTGATTTTAAACATTATACTTCTTTAAAATTACTAACCCATATTTTAGGAATACCCTCACCTAAGGATGATATAGATGGTAGCGAAGTTGCAGCTGTTTACTATAAAGAAAAAGACATACAAAGAATTGTAAAATACTGTGAAAAAGATACGATAGCAGTTGCCCAACTGCTTTTGAAATTTAATAATGAAGCAATTTTAAACGAACAAGAAATTGTAAATGTAGACTAGTCTTCTAACTTTAAAGACAATTCTAACCAACGCTCTTCTTTTTGTTCTAAATCATAAATTATTTGTTGCAATTCTTCAGACTTCTTTGCAATATTTTCTTCAACAATTTCAACATTTAGAAACTCTTTTTCTATTCGTTCTTTTTTGTTCTGAAGTCGTTCAATTTCATCTTCTAAAGCACCAAACTCTCTTTTTTCAGTGTAGCTCAAGGAATTTTTAGTATTCTTAGGTTCCGATACTTTTGTCGATGTTTCAATATTTTGGGGTTCTTCTTCGTACGGATTTGAGTTTTCATAAGCTCTAAAATCTGAGTAATTTCCTGGAAAATTCTCAACAATTCCATTTCCTCTGAAAACAAATAATGCATCAACAATTTTATCCATAAAATACCTGTCATGAGAAACAACCATTAAATTTCCTGGATAATCTAAAAGAAAATTTTCTAAAACATTTAATGTAACAACATCTAAATCATTAGTAGGTTCATCCAAAATTAAAAAATTAGGATTTTGAATTAACACTGCACACAAATACAATCGTTTTTGTTCACCTCCAGAAAGTTTTTCAACAAAGTCATATTGTTTTTTCTTATCAAATAAAAATCGTTCTAATAATTGAGATGCAGATATTTTTCTCCCTTTTGTAAGGGGAATAAATTCGCCAAACTCTTTAATGACCTCTATTACTTTTTGTCCTTCTTTTATTCGAATACCTGCTTGTGTATAATACCCAAATTTTACAGTTTCCCCTACCACAACTTTTCCTCCATCAACTGGATTCTTTTGTGTAATAATATTTAAAAAAGATGATTTTCCTGTCCCATTTTTTCCTATAATTCCAATACGTTCACCACGTTTAAAAACATAATCAAACCCATCTAAGATTACTTTATCACCATACGATTTTTTTAGTTTATGTAATTCAAGAATTTTACTTCCCAAACGTTCCATATTGATTTCTAATTGTACTTTATGATCTTTTCTTCTTTGATGAGCTTTTTCTTTGATTTCATAGAAATCATCTATTCTAGATTTTGATTTTGTAGTCCTAGCTTTTGGCTGCTTACGCATCCAATCCAACTCTTTTTTAAAAAGATTCTTTGCTTTTTCTGTAGTTACTTTTTCAAGTTGAATGCGTTCTTCTTTTTTTTCTAAATAGTAAGAGTAATTTCCTTTATACTTATATATTTTACCATGATCTAATTCTAAAATTTCATCACACACTCGTTCTAAAAAATACCGATCGTGAGTAACCATAAAGAGTGTTATTTTTTCTTTGGCAAAAAAATCTTCTAACCACTCTATCATTTCTAAATCTAAATGATTTGTGGGTTCATCAAGAATTAATAAATCAGGTTTACTGATCAAAACAATAGCTAGAGATAATCTTTTTCTTTGGCCACCAGATAAAGAACCTATTTTTTGACTTAGGTTATCTAATTTTAATTTTGATAAAATTTGAGTGTATTGCGTCTCAAAATCCCAGGCATTATTTTGATCCATTAAATCAAATGCAGCTTGATATGCATCTGCATCTTCAGGTTTTTTTAGTGCTTTTTCATATTGATTAATAATTGATAAAATCTTATTATCGGTATCAAAAATGGTCTCTTCAATTGTAAGATTTGGGTTTAGATCATCTGTTTGCGCTAGATAGGCTATAGAAATATCTTTTCTACTAACAATTTGGCCAGTATCTGAAGAGTCTAAGCCAGCTATTATATTTAAAATAGATGTTTTACCTGTTCCATTTTTAGCAACAAATGCAATTTTTTGATCTTTATTTATACCAAAAGAAATGTCTTCAAACAAAACGCGTTCACCATATGATTTTGATATATTTTCAACAGAAAGGTAGTTCACAAATACTGAGTTTTTATTTATACAAAGAAACAAAAAACACTTCACTTAACTTCTCTTATTTTGATTTAAACAATTTTAAATTTCTACTATTTAATGCTATCTTGCATCTACATTTAATTAAAAAATTAGTTTATGAAAATTATCGTGCCAATGGCAGGTATAGGGTCACGTTTAAGACCACACACATTAACAGTACCAAAACCTTTAACAGTTATTGCAGGGAAACCTATTGTACAACGATTGGTAGAAGATATTGCTTCTGTAATAGATGAAAAAATAGATGAAATTGCTTTTGTAATAGGTAGTAGGGCTAAAGGATTTCCAGCAGATACTGAACAAAAATTATTAGAGATCGCTGCAAATTTAGGCGCTAGAGGATCTGTTTATATTCAAGATGTTGCATTGGGTACCGCTCATGCTATTTATTGTGCAAAAGAAGCATTAAGTGGGCCTTGTGTTGTAGCGTATGCAGACACCCTTTTTAAAGCTGATTTTACGCTAGATGTAAATGCAGATGGAGCAATATGGGTAAGTAAAGTAGAGAACCCTAGTGCTTTTGGTGTAGTTAAGTTAGAAGACGGTATAATTTCAGATTTTATAGAGAAACCAAAAGAATTTGTTTCAGATTTAGCAATTATTGGAATTTATTATTTTAAAAGTGGCGAAAAATTATTGGAAGAAATTCAATATTTAATTGATAATGATTTAAAAGAAAACAATGAATATCAATTGACCAACGTCTTAGAGTCCTTAAAGCAACAAGGTGCAAAATTTATACCAGGTACAGTAAGTAGTTGGATGGATTGTGGAAAAAAAGATCCAACTGTAGATACAAACAAACAAACCTTACATTTTGAACATGAAGCAGGCAATAATTTAGTGTCTAAAGATGTTGTTTTAGAAAACTCAGAAATTATTCAACCCTGTTATATTGGTAAAAATGTAGTTTTAAAAAACGCTAAAGTTGGGCCATATGTTTCTATAGGCGAAAATAGTAGCGTAGAAAATTCAACCATTATAAATTCATTACTACAAAAAAATGTTGCTATCGCTAACGCACAATTAGAAAATGCAATGGTTGGGAATTATGCAAAATATAACGGAAAATTTACTTCTGTAAGTATAGGTGATTATACAGAGTTAATTTAAATGATTAAAGTAAAAACAAAGAATCAAATTAACCAAAAGAGGCAATTTAAGTTATTTAGATTGGCTCTTTTGTCTTTATTGTTTTTTTTAATTTCTACACTTAGCTTTGCTCAAGATAGTATTTCAGAAAAAAAAGACATGTCTGAAGAGGCTGATTTAAAATTTCAAAACTTTTTTTTTAAAGCATTAACAGAAAAGTCTATCGGAAACTATCAAAAAGCCTTAGAAAATTTAGAAAACTGCAACCAAATTTCAGGAAATAATAGTACTGTTTTTTTTGAGTTTTCTAAAAATTACTATTTTTTAAATCAATTAAATTTAGCTAAAGTCTATATAGAGAAAGCATTATTAACTTCGCCAGAGAATATTTGGATGTTAAAGCATTTGGTACAAATACATCAGAAAGCAAATCATTTTTCTAAGGCAATAGAAATTCAGCAACAAGTTGCAAAGTTAGATCTTAATGAAAGATCTTTTTTAATAAAGTTGTACTTGTATAATAATGATTATAGTAAAGCTAAGAATCTTATGGATTTATTAGAAGAAGAAGGTGTTTTAGAGGCTGACTTTAAAAAAATAAAATCGAGATTACATAAAAGAAGTGTACCCAATACACCTCCTTTAAAACTTAACGATATTACGTTGTTAGAAAAAAAATTTAAGGAAGATAAATCCTACGAGACGTTAACCCAAATTTTAAAAATTTCTGAAAATAATATTGACAACCTTTTAACATACAGTGAAAAAGGGATTGCTTTGTTTCCTGCACAATCTTATGTATATTTAATGAACGCAAAAGCTTTAAATTCGAAGAAAAAATTTGAAGAGGCTTTGGTTATTTTAAAAAACGGATTAGATTTTGTGATTGAAGATGCCATGGAGTATTCTTTTTATAAAGAAATTGCCATAAGTTATAAAGGATTAGGGAAGCTTAGTGAAGAAAATAAATATTTACAAAAAGCAAAAAAACTGAAAAGTTAACTATGAGGTTCTTAAAATATATTTTTATTTTATCCATATTGATTTCATCATGTAAGTCAAATAAAAAATTGATTGATGCAAATGCTATTGTAAAAAACAGTTCATCAAAAAAAATTGCTAAAAAACACAAAGCCGTAAGTTTTGATAAACAGACAATTGATGCTAAATTAAAAGTAAATTTTAATAACGGAACAACAAATCAAAACTTATCTGTACAAATGAAAATGATTAAAGATAAAGTTATTTGGTTACGAGGGTCAAAGTTTATTACCATTTTTAAAGCAGAAATAACACCTACACATTTTAAATATTATTCGCCTTTATTTAAAAATTATTTTGAGGGTGATTTCTCTATGATTAAAGAAGTCTTAGGTGTAGATTTAAATTTTGACCAATTACAAAATCTTTTTTTAGGACAAACTATAAAAGACATTACAAAACAAAAATTATCTATAGAGTTGTCTAAAAACACTTATATTTTAAATCCAGAAAAACAAGATAGTTTCTACAATATTTTTTATACTATAAATCCAACACATTTTAAATTAGATGAGCAACGAATTGAAAACAAAGAAAAACAACTTGGATTAACTATAAAATACCCAAATTATAAATTATCTAATGCAGTTATTTATCCGACAGTCATTGAAATTAATGTTAAAGATAAAGAGACTAATACAGCTTTAAAATTAGAATATAAATTTATAGAATTTGATGTGCCAGTTAAAATGTCATTTAATATTCCTAAGGGATACAAAAGATTTGAATTCTAATGAGATTTTTAAAATATTTTATCATACTGCTTGTATTAATTTGCACAACTGGTTCAGTTTATGCTCAATCTAGAAAAGAGCTAGAGAGTACGCGTAAAAAATACAAGTCTCAAATAAAACAATTAAATAGTTTACTATTTACTCAAGTTAAAAAAGAAAAAAATGTTTTAGAAGATTTAAAAGACATAAAACAAAAAATAGCAGTTAGAAATAAACTAATTAATACTATTAATCTAGAAGCAAAATTAATTTCGAATAAAATTCTTAAAAATGAAGAAGAGATAAATGTTTTAAATAAAAATCTAGCAAAATTAAAAGCAGAGTATAGTGCTATGATTTACAAGTCTTTTATGAGTAAATCACAACAAAGTAGAATTATGTTCCTGTTGTCTTCACAAAACTTTTATCAGGCATATAAAAGGTTAGCGTATATGAAACAGTATGCATCTTTTAGAAAAAATCAAGGTTTAGAAATTAATAGAAAGACACTATTTATAGATAAATTAAACGACTCTCTCTATTATCAAAAGCAAATTAAAGATACTTTATTGGCATCTGAAACAAATCAGATAAAACAAATAGAAACAGACAAAAAGACGCAAGAGAATCTACTTTCTTTAATTAAAAAGAAAGAAAATAAATACAAAAGAGATTTAAGAAAGACCATTGCACAAGAAAAGAAAGTTACTGCAAAAATTGATAAAATTATAAAGGAAGAAATAGAAAGAGCAAATAGATTGGCAATGTCAAAATTAAAAGATAAGCCAACAAAAATAAATAAAAACGAATTCATTTTAAGCCCAGAGGCAAAGGCCTTAGCTGCAAGATTTGATTTAAATAAAGGGAAACTACCTTGGCCTTTAGCCAATGGAATCATTGTAAGGAAATTTGGAGTGCAACCCCATCCTGTTTTTCCGGGAATTTCTATAAATAGTCCAGGTGTTCATTTTGCTACCTCTAAGGGGGCAGAAGCACAATCTATTTTTGATGGAGAGGTGTTTAATGTTCTTATTGGCTCTGGGGGTAAGAAAAATATATTAATAAAACATGGTAATTACATTACCTCTTATAATAATCTAGAAAACGCTTACGTTCAAAAAGGAGATCTAGTAAAAATAGGGCAACCATTAGGCAAGATTTTTACAGATAAAATAAACGGAAAAACGACTTTGATTTTTGTATTACTAAAAAATACAATAAAACTTAATCCTGCATCTTGGATGCTAAAAAGATAAGGGGTTAATATTTAAATAACGCTTTTAACTCAGTAGCATCATTAGGTTTCATCTTACCAGCAATAACCAGACTTAGTTGTTTTCTTCTTAAAGCCCCGTCAAAACGTTGTTTTTCTAATTCTGTTTCTGGTTTTATTTGAGGAACATCCACTGGTTTTCCTGTTTCATCAACAGCAACAAATGTATAAATCCCTTCATTTACTTTTGTTTTTAAACCAGACTGTCTGTCCTCTATCCAAACATCTACATATATTTCCATAGAAGATTTAAATGCCCTAGATACTTTAGCTTCTAAAGTAACCACACTACCAACAGGAATGGACTTATTAAAAGCAACATGGTTTACAGAAGCAGTTACAACAATTCTAGATGAATGGCGTCTTGCAGCAATACTACATGCTCTATCCATTCTAGCCAATAGTTCTCCTCCAAAAAGGTTATCTAAGTAATTTGTTTCTCCAGGCAGGACTAAATCGGTAAGTATTGTTAAAGATTCTTTGGGTGTTTTAACTTCCATTCTTAATTTTTTCGCAAAGATAAGAATAGCCTTTTATAAAATGGTATTATTTTACCAATAACCAAGCATCTTTAGATTCAGTTTTTTTTATATTATACAGCGCTTTTGTAGCTTCTATTCTTGTCGTAAAACTTTTAAACGCAACTTGTGTTAAGCCCCATTTATTTGTTCCAATAATTTTAGCATTATATCCTTTTTGTTCTAGCTGTTTTACTTTTCTTTTTGCATTTTCTGGAAATTGAAAAGAACCTGCTACAATATGAAAAGGGGTTTTTATCTCTTTAACCGCATTCAATTCTATAGTTGGTAATGGGTTGGTTATGGTAAATGTAGCTGACTGAATTTTTTTCTCTAAGGCTTTTTCGTTAACCGCCAAAATTTCTTGTTGTTTGTTTTCTTGGTGTAAATTAGTACCTAAAAAACCTAATGTTAATAAAATTGCAGCAGATGCAGCATACTTTATTAAAGTAGAAATATTGTTTGTAATGGTAACATTTGGAGTTACTAATGGTGTAACAACTTCTTTGTATCTTTTTAAAGAAGATTGAGTTACTGAAGATAATCCAAAAGAAGATGTTAAATAATTAACATCGTTTGTTGGATTAAATATAATTTGTTTTCTATCATTTAATTTTAAACACCCAAGTTTTTCAATTTCTAAGGTCTCCTTTTCTATAATTTTTTTCCAATCAAATACGCTGTCTTCTATGAATTTATTAGCTTTTTCAAAAGAAATACTTTCTACAGATGCAATGTGGTTTGCCAACAAGCCATCATTATCTTTTAGATTATTATTAAATGAAATTTGTTTGTAAGGAGGAGAAAAACTACTTGTTTCCTCTTGAAAAGTAGCACTAACTTTGTTGGTAACAAAACCGCCAAAACTAGGAATAATTACACAATCATATCTAAACAATAAATCTTTAATGTAGTTGGCTAATATCATATTAACAAATATAAAAATTCTTCCTAATTTTAAGAATGCTAGTTTAAATAATTATCAACAATTATTTTATATCTTGTTTGTCAAAAATTGATGTTGATGAAAGATAATAAACTAATTGCTATTTTACGGCTGCAAAGAAGTAGAGCAATAGGAGACGTTTTAGCAAAAAAATTGATTGTGGCAACGGGTGGTGTTGAAAATGTTTTTGAAGAAAAACCCGCTATTCTAGAAAAAATAAATGGTGTAGGTTCTTATGCTATAGGGCATTTGTTTGATAAAAAAAATATTCTACAAGCAGAGAATGAGCTGAATTATATTCGTAAAAATGATTTAAAGTACACTTATTTTTTAGATGAAGATTTTCCAAGACACCTGCACAATTGTATAGATAGCCCAATTTTATTATTTAAAGACGGTAACATATCTATAGAGAATGATTCAAAAATAATTTCTATAGTTGGAACCAGAAACATGAGTTCTTATGGGCGTCATTTTTGTGAGGAACTTATTAAAGATTTAGCCCCACACAATCCAATTATTGTAAGTGGTTTTGCTTATGGTGTAGATATTTGTGCACACAAAGCTGCGATGAAACATAATTTGCAAACTATCGCTGTTTTAGCCCATGGATTTGAACAAATTTATCCTAAGGTGCACAAAAAATACATTCATGATGTACAAAAAAATGGTGGTTTTTTTACAGAGTTTTGGAGTGATGAACCTCCTTTTCGCGAAAATTTTTTAAGACGAAATAGAATTGTAGCGGGTATTTCTAAAGCAACAGTAATCATTGAATCTGCAGAAAAAGGGGGTTCATTAGTCACAGCAGATATAGCCAACTCTTATGACAAAGATATTTTTGCTCTACCAGGAAGAGCTACAGATGTTTTTAGTAGAGGATGCAATAGTTTAATAAAAAACAATAAAGCAACTTTACTTACCTCTGCACAAGATATTATTAAGATGCTAAATTGGGATGTCCAGAACAAACAAACTAAACCAGTTCAGAAACAATTATTTGTAGAGTTTACAGAAACTGAACAAAAAATTTATGACTTTTTGCATCAGAAAGGAAAACAATTGCTAGACATAATTGCATTAGAATGTAATATACCTATTGTACAATTATCTTCGGTTTTACTTAAACTCGAGCTAAAAGGGGTTTTACAACCATTACCAGGTAAAATGTTCGAAATTATTTAAACAATAGCTGTATTTTTGAAAATATAGAATTAGTAAATATGGCAGTAGAAAAAAAATTAATGTCTAAAAAAAAGCCTGCATTTCCTGTAAATGACATGCTAAATGCATATTTAAAGAACTATAAGAGAACTACAAAAATTTCTATTTACTATGAAGATTTACTTCGTTTTCAAGGATCAGTTGCCGTATTTGACAAAAATGATGAAGATACACTTTGGGTGAGGACTTACTATTCAGACTCTGATAGAAAAGAAATTGATATCAGTTTAAAAAGAGTATACACCTTATTACATTCAGATGGTAATGAAGATACAATACCTTTTTTAAAGGTAGATGCTATAGACTATTGCACCTTTGGTAACTCTAAGCCTTTTCGTATTAAAATAAGGAATATTCTAAATGATAACTTTACGTATTTTTATGTGAAAAAAGCAGATGCTTCTCGAATTTACGGCTTAGAATTAGAGCATATTTTATCACCTCATAGCATGAACTTTTTGGTGCATGGAGAAACGTTAATAGAAGAACATATTGTTGGCATACCTGGAGATGATTTTATAAGAGATATTTTACCTACCTGTACAGAATTAGAAAAATCACAAATAGCAAAAGAGTTTGTGAAATTTAAAGAACGTTGTTTGGTAAGGCTTTTAGGAGATATGCGTTCTTACAATTACGTAATTACACCCACTCATGATTTTGATCATATTATTTATAAAATTAGAGCTATAGATTTTGATCAGCAGTCTTTCGAAGGCAACTTAAAAGTGTACAATCTTCAGTTCATGAAAGAAAATTTTAAGATGGTAGAAATGGTGAGTAAGAAATTGCAAAACGACTCTATTAAGCAATATAAAATAGAAGAACGTTCTTTTATGGCCAAAAGGATGATTACTACACCCAGAAGAACTTTAAGATTAATAAAGTGTATGAAAAATGATACTATTTCATACCCACAAAACATAGAACTTTTAAAAAAACATTTAATTGAGTATGTTGGTGATGTAAAGTTTAAAGAGTGTGAAAATATGGGTGAAATTTTAGAAACTATTTTGGCTTTTGTAAAGCGTAATTATTTAGATATTTCTAATAAAGATTTGTTTTGATAAGAAGTGTCATTCTAAACTCGATTTAGAATCTAATATCTTTTTACAACTATTTCTTACTTCTTAAACTTTCAATAACAGCTGTTATTAAAATTAAGCTACCACCAATAAAAGTATTTTTATTTGGTATTTCATTTATAAATATATAGGCAATGATAATGCCAAAAATTGGTTGAATACTACCAATAATACTTGCTGTAGAAACTGAAAAGTGTTTCAAGGAGTTAATCAGCATAGTGTGTCCAATAGCGGTAGTTACTAAAGCAACTATTACTAAAAATGGTAGTTGACTTTCTATATTAGAAATGTCACTAATTAATAGCGTAGGTGTTAATAGTACTGTAACAGTTATTAATTGAAATAGCATAATAGCACTACTATCGTAATTAGTAACATTTTTTTTGGTTATTAAATTACGGAGGGAATAGCACAAAGCAGATAATATTCCGAATAATATTCCTTTTGCTTCATTGTTTTTTAATGAAAAATCGGGTACTAAAAAATAAATTCCAACCAATATTAAAAGTGCTAAAAATATATGAACAAAACTTAATTTTTGTTTAAAGAAAAAAGGTTCTAAAAAAGCAGTCATTATTGGAAACGTAAACATTGATAACATACCTATAGCAACATTAGAAAGTTTTAGCGCATAAAAGTAGGTAACCCAATGCATGCCCATAAAAAAACCACTAATTAAAAAAGAGATTTTATCTTTTTTTGAGTGAATGGATATATTTACCTTCTTAATTCTACAAAATATAAAAATGAAAACTGAAGCCAACAAAGCTCTAAATAAGATAATAGATTCAGGTGCCATTGCAATATATTTACCTAAAACACCAGAAGTACTAATAAAGAGAGTTGCTAAAAGTAAAAAACCTAAGTTTTTGATGTGAGAATTATCCATTAAATTTTTTGTAGTGTTTTTAAAGCAACTTTTACGGTGGTTATTTTTATAAATGTAATCATTAATCGAAGACCGTTTTTGGTTTGTTTTTCTTTCATAACTACACTTTTAGGATTGTGCTGCACGTATTTTAAAGTGCTAGTAAACGCTTCTGTTTGGTAAAAATCACTTTGTTGATCTGCAACAAAGTAACCCACCAATCTTTTTTGTTTTAAAATCACTTTCTCTAAACCTAATTCTTTTGCCAACCATTTAATGCGCACGGAATCTAACAAATCTTCAACTTGAGTTGGTATTTCTCCAAATCTATCTATAATTTCGGTTTCAAATACCTTTAATTCTTCTTCTTTCTCTAACGTACCTAATTTATTATATAGCGCTAATCTTTCTGTAATTGAATTAATGTAATCGTCAGGAAATAAAATCTCGAAATCAGTATCAATTTGTACCTCTTTAACATACTCCTTAGGTTTAGAGTTATCTGTAGGATACAATTCTGCAAATTCGTTTTCCTTCAATTCTTCAATGGCTTCTTTTAATATTTTTTGATAGGTATCAAAACCAATATCGTTTATAAATCCACTTTGTTCACCTCCCAGTAAATCTCCTGCTCCACGAATTTCTAAATCTTTCATGGCGATATTGATTCCGCTTCCTAAGTCAGAAAATAATACTAAAGCTTCAATTCTTTTTCTGGCATCGTCTGTCATCATATGATAAGGTGGCGTTATAAAATGGCAAAATGCTTTTTTATTGCTTCGCCCCACTCTTCCTCGCATTTGATGTAAATCACTCAACCCAAAATTATTGGCATTATTGATAAAAATGGTGTTGGCATTTGGTACATCTAAACCACTTTCAATAATTGTGGTAGAGACTAAAACATCAAAATCGCCATTCATAAAAGCAAACATTAACTCTTCTAGTTTTTTACCTTCCATTTGTCCATGACCAATGCCAATTTTTGCAGAGGGTACTAATCTTTGCAGTAAGCCAGCAACTTCCTTAATATTGTCTATTCTATTGTGAATAAAGAAAACTTGTCCTCCTCTAGAAATTTCATAAGAAATAGCATCTCTAATAGTATCTTCAGAAAAACGAATTACATTACTTTCTATAGGATGTCTATTTGGAGGCGCAGTTTTTATTACCGATAAATCTCTTGCAGCCATTAAACTAAACTGTAATGTTCTTGGAATTGGCGTGGCTGTTAAGGTTAAAGTGTCTACATTCTCTTTTAATGTTTTTAACTTGTCTTTTACAGCAACACCGAATTTTTGTTCTTCATCAATAATCAACAACCCTAAATCTTTAAATTGTATGCGTGGATTTGTTAATTGATGAGTTCCTATAATAATATCTACAGCTCCATCATTTACACCATTTATGGCCGTTGTTTTTTGTTTTGCGGTTCTAAACCTGTTTAAATAATCAATTTTGATTGGAAAATTTTTTAAACGCTCAGAAAAGGTTTGATAGTGTTGAAAAGCTAAAATAGTTGTAGGTACCAAAACAGCAACTTGTTTTCCATTATCTACGGCTTTAAAAGCAGCTCTTACAGCTACTTCTGTTTTTCCAAAACCAACATCTCCACATACCAACCTGTCCATTGGCTGGTCTTTTTCCATATCTCTTTTTACATCTTGTGTAGCCGAATATTGATCTGGTGTATCTTCATACATAAAACTACCTTCCAATTCATGCTGTATATGTGTGTCAGGTCCAAAAGCATATCCTTTTTGTAGTTTACGTTTTGCATATAATTGAATTAAATTAAATGCAATATGTTTAACTCTAGCCTTTGTTTTTTGTTTAATTTTTTTCCAAGCTCCAGAACCTAACTTATAAATTTTTGGTGGTTTGCCATCTTTACCATTGAATTTAGAAATTTTGTGTAAAGAGTGAATGCTCACATACAATATGTCTCGTTCTCCGTAGATTAATTTTATGGCTTCTTGTTTTTTCCCTTGAACATCTATTTTTTGTAAACCTCCAAATTTTCCAATTCCATGGTCCATGTGTGTAACATAATCTCCAACTTCAAGTTTATTTAATTCTTGGAGGGTAATGGCTAGTTTTTTGGCGTATCCATTTTTTAATCGGAATTTGTGATAACGTTCAAAAATTTGATGATCTGTATAACAAACCAATTTCTGATCTACATCTATAAAACCTTGGTATAATGGAAAAACAATAGTTTCATAATGAACCTTTTGTTCTGCATCATCAAAAATATCTTTAAAACGCTTTGCTTGCTGATCATTAGCGCAAAAGATGTAATTGGTGAAACCTGCTTTATGGTATTCGTTTAAATTATCTATTAATAAATTAAATTGTTTATTAAACGAAGGCTGTGGATTTGTAGTGAATGCAATTTCTTGACCTTTAGTTTTAGAAGTGTTTCCAAAATTAACAGTCGTAAAATTATGAAGTTCATGTTCGATAAGATGACCATCACAAAATAATTCTGAGGGTTTTAGGTGCATTATTTCTTTAGACAAATCATCAAATGCATTTTCTGCTTTTTTAAAAAACTTATCTAATTTCTGAGACATTAAGTCGCTGTTTTTTAAAAATATAACCGTGTTAGATGCAATGTATTTTAAAAAGTTTTGTCTATTTTCTAGAGAAGTTTTATTTTCTACATTAGGCATTATTGAAACTTTTTTCAGTTTCTCTTTAGACAATTGACTTGCTACATCAAATGTTCTAATACTATCAATTTCATCACCAAAAAATTCTATTCTGTATGGTTCATCATTAGAGAACGAAAATACATCGATAATACCACCTCTTACAGAAAAATCACCAGGCTCTGTTACAAAATCTACACGTTTAAACTTGTATTCAAATAACACTTCATTTACAAAATCTAGCGATAGTTCTTCGCCTATCGTAATTTTTAAGGTGTTTTTTTCTAATTCTCTTTTAGTAACTACTTTTTCAAAAAGAGCTGTTGGGTAAGTAACAATTAGTGCAGGTTTTTTTCTAGAATTAATACGGTTTAATACCTCAGATCGTAACAAAACATTAGCATTATCTGTATCTTCTATTTGATAAGGTCTTCGGTAAGATCCAGGGTAAAACAAAACATTTTTGTCTCCTAAAAGTTGTTCTAAATCATTTAAAAAATAAGCAGCCTCTTCTTTGTCGTTAAAAATTAAAAGATAAGGTTTCCCTGTTTTTTTGAAGGTTTCTGAAATCACAAAAGACAATGAGGAGCCCACCAAATTCGATAATTGAAATTGGTTTTTTTCTTGTTGAAGTGCTTTAATTACCTCTAAAACTTTATCAGCTTTTTGGTATTGATTTACAATATTTTGCTTGCTCAACTATAAAATTTTTGCAAATGTAGTGTCTTAATTTATAAAAAGCCAAAAACCAATTTTATTTCTAAGGGAAAACGATATATTTGTTTAAATTAATTCTGATAATTAATATGTATACGATGTTTTTAAAACGCTTTTTTACAATTTTATTGCTCTTTACCTTTGTGTCTAATTCAATTGCACAGCATGAAAAAAGTGAATGGGTAATAGGAACTAGTCTTGCTTTTGCAAAATTTACAGATTTTCAGGGTACTATTTTAGGAGGGTCTATTGTGCAGCAATCTCCTAGAATAAACGTTACTAAATATCTTTTTAATGCATTTTCTGCAGATATTGGGTTTTCTACTGCAGCGTTTAATACCCAGTCATACAGTACTTTTGATGGAGTTTTACGTTATGATTTTGGAACTTCATTATCAAATAGAGTTACTTATTTACTTCTTGGGGGTAGTTATGTTGTAGCAGAGGAAACAACACCCACTTTAAACATAGGAGCAGGAACAACCTTTTGGGTAAAACCTAATTATGGTATTAATTTACAATTTATGTATAAATTTTCTGAAGACCGTTTTGAAAGTCAATATTCTCACTTTTATCCAAGTATTGGATTTGTATATAGCTTTAAATCAAGAAATCTTAATCCTCGACTGTGGGATAGAAAACATTAACATTTAATTTCTTTTTAAATAAGAATTTAAAACAGAATGCATGTTTGATGAATTTAAATATCCCTCTAAAAAAACATCAATTTCATTTTTAGTATTAAGTATTATTGAAGTGGGGTAACTTGTGCTTTTTTTAGAAAGAGTTAGTTGTTTTGCAAGTTCGTGTACACCTGAACTACCTGTTGGTTTGTATGAAAAAGTAGTACCTAAAAAAGTAATATCTTTTTTTTCTTCTCCATTAAGAAATACAAGATAATACTTAGTGTTTAGGTCTTTAATAATCTGCTTATTTTGAAATGTGGTTTGTTTCATTGCAAAACATATTTTACACCAGTCTGTATATAAAAAAACTAAAACAGGCCTTGGTTTTATTCGTTGTAATTTTTCAATTTCAGAAAAAGAGTACTTTTTTAAAGGTATTTTTTTCGTTTGTGAAAAAAAAGATAAACTAGTGGTTAAACAAAGCAGTATAAAGATTTGTTTCATTTTTGGTTAAAATATATTAAATCTAACGCCTAAAAAAGCTCTTATTCCTTGGTTCGATGCATATACATAACTTGGGTCAAAAGTTAATGCATCAGCCTCGTTTGGGTCTACCTGTTCATCAAAAGGATCAAAAGCTCTAGAGATACTATTGGCTGGTGGGGTAAAGTTTAATATATTTTTTAATCCTCCATAAATTTCCAAAGAATTGGTAAATTTTTTAGTTAATTGAATGTTCTGAATGCTAAACCAAGGTGAATATTCGGCTCTATCGTCTTTAGGGCCTAATAGAGGTAAACGCATTGGGCCATAAAGATTCCCTGTATAATCAATCGTAAAATCTTTAGCAAATCTATAGGATACAGACCAAACCCCACTAAAACTTTCTGTTAATAATTGTCTTCTTTTACTGTTGTTTTCAGTTACTGAAACGTCCATAAAAGTAACGCCTCCGTTAATGTTTAAACCATTAGTGAATAAAATATCTGCATTTAGAGAAACACCTTTAGAAACAGAAAATCCATTAAGATTTGCGTAGATAATTTTATTTGGATCAGTTTCGTAATCAGGGATTATTCTATTGTTAAAGTAGGTGTAAAATACACTTGCATCAAAAGTCATGAATGCGTTTTCTGTATTTATTTTTTTTACATAATTAATATTGGCATTCCATGAAGTCTCTGGAGCTAAACCCCCATCAAACTCAACTTCTCTTGCACCTGTTAATGCTGCGTGATCTTCTGTAAATACATTGGCTACTCGAAAACCATTACCAGTACTTACTCTAAATATATTCGATTTGTCTTTAGAACTCCATTTGTAATTTATTCTTGGAGAAACAATACTTCCATGTACACTATTATAATCCCATCTAACCCCTAAGAGTAATTTTTTTCTTTCAGAAAAACTAATTTCATCTTGCACAAACATTCCTGGTAAATGAATTTTAGAGGGCTGATTAAAAGTACCAGTTTCATCTAAAGTTGCAAAAGTGTTATCATCATAATACGTATACCTATAGGCTAATCCTAGCAGTAAATCTTGTTTTGAGTTAATTTTGGTATCGTAAACTAGTTGTGCAAAACCAATAAGTTGTTTGGCGTCATAAGAATCTGTTCCATAAAATGAATCTTGATAATGCCCATTTGCACTAAATTGAAAGTTTATATTTTCTGTTGTTGGTAATTGGTAGGTTCCAAAAGTTTCCCATCTATTGGTATAGATACTCTCTCCATAGATTAGGTTACTTCCTCTAAATTCACGTTGCCAATTTAACTCTCCACCCCATCTGTCTTCATAAACATATCTTCCAGCTATGGTAAAGACTTTATTGCTTTTACGGTTTATATTTATTTTATTAAAAATTGATATTCTGTTTTGTAAAGTTAAGTCTGTGAAGTTATCATTATTGTTGTCTATTCTATTCTGAAAATTAAAGTAATTTATACCTATTAGGCCTTGTGTGTTTTTAGAAACTTGGTAGCATAAACCAACATCTGTATTGATTTCTCCCCAAGAGCTTGAAAATACATCTGTAGATAATTTAGGTGTATTTGTCGGTTTTTTAGTGATGATGTTAATAATGCCACCAACAGCTTCAGAGCCATATAATGTAGATGCTGGTCCCTTTACAACTTCAACTCTCTCAATCAAAGCCTGTGGAATTCCAGTTAAACCGTATACTGTAGATAAGCCACTAACAATTGGCATACCATCGATTAAAACAAAAGTATAAGGGCCTTCTAAACCATTTATATGAATATCTCCTGTATTACAAACATTACAATTTAGCTGAGGTCTAATTCCGTTTACATTTTGTAAAGATTCAAATACAGAGGGTGTAGGATTTTTCTTAAAAAACGTTTTGCTATATACTTCAACAGGAACAGGACTTGCAGTTTTAGAAACAGGTCTTAAAGTACCAGAAACTACAATTTCATCTAAAGTGTTATCGTCTTCTAAAATTATATTTTTCATAAGATTACCTCCATGCAATACCACAGAAGATTTTTTTGTTTGAAAACCAATGCTACTTACAATTAACATATACCTGCCCTCTAATCGATAGTTTAATTGATAGGTGCCATCTTCTGTAGAGGTAGTTCCAAGTTTGGTGTTTTTAATATAAATAGAAGCAAAGGGTATAGCCTCACCATTTTTAGAGGTGATTTTACCCTTTATATTCTGACTAATTCCAAGAGTAGAAGCTAATAAAAATGCAATAAGTATATAATTTCTCAAATTCAATATTTATGCAAATATAAAATAAAGTTTAGACTTGTCTAAAAAATTATTTATATAAATAAAAAGTTTATATTTGCTTTATATTAAATATGTATGTTTTCACAAGCAGAAGAAAATTATCTAAAAGCAATTTATCACCTAGAGTCAGTTTCTAAAGGTGGTATAAATACAAATGCAATAGCAAAAAGTTTAGCCACAAAAGCATCGTCTGTATCTGATATGATTAAAAAACTATCAGACAAAGAAGTTGTTCTTTACAAAAAATATAAAGGTGTAACTTTAACGGAATTGGGAAAAAAAACAGCGGCTAATATTGTAAGAAAACACCGTCTTTGGGAAGTTTTTTTAGTAAAAAAGTTAAACTTTTCATGGGATGAAGTACATGATGTCGCAGAACAATTAGAGCACATAAAATCTAAAAAACTAATCAATCAATTAGATGCTTTGCTAGGTTTTCCAACTCACGATCCTCACGGAGATCCAATACCAGATAAAGATGGTTATATTAATGCTATAGATAAGTGTTTGTTAGCTACTTTAAAAGAAACAGAAACTGGGGTTTGTGTTGGTGTAAATGATTCATCTTCTGAATTTTTACAATTTTTAGATAAAAAGGGAATAACATTAGGAAAAAAAATTGAAGTATTAGAAAAAGAAGACTTTGATGATTCATTATCCATTTTAATCGACAACAAAAAAATGTCCATTTCTAATAAAATCGCAAATAATTTATACATAAGAAAATCATGAGTTTATTCAATCAATTGGTTGCTTTTGGAAAAGAACATCCAATACAAGCTGCTCTTTATGCATCTTTATTTACTTGGGGTTTAACGGCTTTGGGCGCTTCTTTAGTTTTCTTTTTTAAAAAATTAAATAGAGCAGTTTTAGATGGTATGTTGGGTTTTACTGGAGGGGTTATGGTTGCTGCAAGTTTTTGGAGTTTATTGGCGCCAGCAATAGAAAATAGTCCAGGTGAAGGCTTTGTAAAGGTTTTGCCATCTACTATTGGTTTTGCCCTCGGAGCATTGGCTTTATTTGGGATGGATAAAGTTTTACCTCATTTACACATTAATTTTAAAGAAAATGAAGCTGAGGGTGTAAAAACAGAATGGCATAGAACAACATTGTTGGTTTTAGCAATTACCTTACATAATATTCCAGAGGGTTTAGCTGTTGGTGTTTTGTTTGGTGCGGCTTCTACTTTAGTGGGTGTAGAACAAACAGAAATGATTATTGCTGCCATTTCATTAGCTATCGGAATTGGGATTCAAAATTTTCCAGAAGGTTTTGCTGTGGCTATGCCTCTAAGAAGACAAGGAGCTAGTAGGTTTAAAAGTTTTTGGTATGGACAATTGTCTGCGCTAGTAGAGCCTTTTGCAGCCGTTTTAGGTGCTTTAGCAGTTTCCTTTTTTACACCTATTTTACCTTACGCATTGGCATT